>ERZ773054.94-NODE-94-length-67084-cov-4.391666_pt1 | contig 67084 bp, 62 predicted proteins | sample MGYA00580630_ERZ773054 | MGnify/ENA primary metagenome ERZ773054 (study PRJEB29015, sample SAMEA2737994) | human oral metagenome | biome: human oral; feature: human-associated habitat; material: dental | place: China | collected 2115 ... | reverse complement strand
TTGATAATGCGTTGTTTGAAAAAACACACGCAAAAATCACCGCACTTTATTTCGTTCCATGCGTGGGTTGATCGTGGATCGTAGCGTGCAACTTGTTGCACGAAATGAATAACGCTCTTGACGGTTGATAATACGTTGGTTGAAAAAACACTCGCAAAAATCACCGCACTTTATTTCGTTCTGTGCGTGGCTTGGTCGTGCATCAAGATGCACGCTACCAGAAAATCATAAATTGTAGCGTGCAACTTGTTGCACGAAATGAACAACACTCTTGACGGTTGAAATACGTTATTTGAAAAAACACTCGCCAAAATCACCGCACTTTATTTCGTTCCGTGCGTGGCTTGGTCGTGCAACAAGTTGCACGCTACATACGAAATCACGAATTACACATCGAGGTTAATCATTCGTGCAACAAGTTGCACGCTACGAGGGGGTAAATAAAAGACCAATAGCGTGAAAACTATCGGTCTTTGTTTATTGCCAAACTTTCGTTTTGTTGATTAGTTAGCAATGCGTTTTGGTTTGAAGAAAACCATGGTGAAAATTTGCCAGAAGAATGCAAGCGCACCAAAGATGAATATGACATCACCCACTAAACGCACCCAGCGTAAGGTGTCGAATAACGGTTGTTGCATGAATTCTTCACTACGGGCATACCATAAGCCTTCAGAGATACTTGCGTAACCTTGAATGATACCGATTGGTAATAGGCTGGAGACGATCATTAAGATCAAACCGCTGTTAAGCAACCAGAAGCCCCATTTCATCAATTTGTCGTTGAATGGTGTGTTTGGACGCAAGTAACGTGCGATTAAGAACACGAAACCTAATGCCAAGAAACCATATACCCCGAACAATGCCGCGTGGGCGTGTACTGCGGTGGTGTTTAACCCTTGGATGTAGTAGAGGGAAATCGGTGGGTTGATTAAGAAACCAAACACACCCGCACCCAACATATTCCAGAAGGCAACGGCAACGAAGCAGTAGATAGGCCATTTTAACCGCTCCATCCAAGGTGCTTTTTGTTGCATTGTCCAGTGTTCCCAAGCTTCATGGCCAAGTAAAACTAATGGCACAACTTCAAGTGCGGAGAAGGAGGCACCCACAGCGATAATTGGGGTTGTCGCACCGGAGAAGTATAAGTGGTGGAAGGTTCCCGGGATACCGCCGATTAAGAATAATGCCGCTTCAGTAATGGTTGCCACAGTCGCAGTACGACGTGAAACTAACCCTAAACTTACGAAGATGAAAGACAATGCCGCCACGGAGAATACTTCAAAGAAGCCTTCTACCCATAGGTGAACTACCCACCAACGCCAGTATTCCATCACAGAAATGTGAGTGTGCTCACCGTAGAATAATGCAGGGCCATAGAATAAGCCGATTGCAATGACGGAAGCGAAGAACAAGGCGAGTAAGTTTTTGTCGCCCGGTTGTTTGAACGCATTCACGGTACCGCGTAGCATTAATACCAACCAGAACAAGATACCTGCGAATTTCACCGCTTGCCAGAAACGACCTAAGTCGATGAATTCATAACCTTGGTGACCGAACAAGAAGCTCCATTCTTCAGGGATGATGTGCGCGATGGCCAAGTAGCTACCGGTGAAGGAGCCTACGACTAAGACAACCAATGCCCAGAAGAGAATATCGACGCCAAGTTTTTGGTATTTCGGATCTTTCCCGCCGTTGATAATCGGTGCAAGGAATAAACCACCGGCCAAAAATGCCATGGCGATCCAGAATAATGCTGCTTGAATGTGCCAAGTACGCACCAAGGAGTATGGAAGATATTGAGAAATATCTAAACCATAGAATTCCTGACCTTCAACCGTGTAGTGCGCCACAATCGCCCCTAAATTCACTTGTACGAAGAAAAGCGCAAGTACGGTAAACAAATATTTACCTAAGGCTTTTTGTGATGGCGTTAATTGCAGTTTAGTTAACGGGTCAACTTCCGGTGCAACAGGATCTTTTTCATCTTCACGACGTTTAAATGACCAAATCCACACCACAAAACCGATACCGGCAATGAGGAAGACGATACTGGCGATAGACCAAATGACGTTTTCCGGTGTTGGCACGTTATTGATTAACGGCTCATGCGGCCAGTTATTGGTGTACGTCGCATGGGTATTCGGACGTTCTGCTGAGGCAGTCCATGCTGTCCAGAAGAAGAATTTTGCTAAATCTTTACGCGCTTCTAAGCTAGGCAAGGTATTGTCTTTCATGGCGAAGTGTTCACGCGTTACTTTGGTCGCAGGATCATCACCATATAAAGAAATATAGTATTGCGCCGTTTTATTCATAGCGGCTAAACGATTAGCGGAAAGCACAACGGTGCCGTTTTCGTCAACTTTACTGCCGCGATATTCTTTAGTTAAACGGCTTTTTAAGAGGGTTTGTTGATCATCATTTAAATCGGCAAAGTTTTTGCCGTATTCTTGATTAGCAACAATATCTAGCCAGTTGGTTAACTCGCGATGTAACCAGTCGGCGGTCCAGTCCGGTGCTTGATATGCGCCATGGCCCCAAACGGAACCTAATTGCATACCACCGGTGGTTTGCCAAGCGGTTTGACCGTGTAAAATATCGTCATGTGTAATCACCGGTTCGCCTTTTTCCGTCACATATTGTTTTGGAATCGGTGGCGCTTCACGGTAGATTTCAAATCCGTAGTAACCGAGAATAGAGAATGCCCCTATTAATACGGCGACTAACAGGTACCAGAACTTTTTGTACTGTCCCATTTGATCACTCCTTGAGAAAATAAAATATTGATAACTTAATAATTTGTGTCAGACACATTGAGATTTTACGATTTAAGTAAAATACCTGACTAATTATATCGGATTTAAAAAGACGATATATTACCTAATAGTAGGTAAATGTGAGATATTCAAAGTGATGAAATAAACACAAGGAGGGAAAGAAACTGACACACTACTCTATTTTAGATTTAAAAATGACCGCACTTTGATCTGAATTTCAAAATTTGGACAGATCGCTTTTATCCCCCATTCACTTAATCAAGATAGCCTTTGACTTTATGTAGTACTGTAAAATAGGTAGAAACAAAAAACTCCCGATGGCGGGAGTTTTTTATTAAGGATGAAACATTATAAGTTGAACACGGCAAATAGCACGATGACGCTATAAAGTGTCGCCAAGCCGTAGAAAATAAATCCGCCGGCCGGTACATGAACTTTAATATCATGCATACCGTGATGAATACGGTGTAAACCTCCCCACATTGGGAAAATTGTAAAAACGAGAATAACTAATTTCCCCAACCAATGATGTGCAAAGGCAATGATATTCTCCGGACTAACGATACCGAAAGGCAATAGGAAGCCGAGAATAAGAATTAACACTGGGAAAGCCAAAGCACTTACCATGCCACCTGCACTGAACATTAACCAGACAGGTGGTTCGTTTGAACGTTTTGGATTTTGATTAACCATGACTTCCCCCTAGATAAATACTAACACTAAAGCCAATACGGTAACGGCGACAAACGCGCCACGTAAAGCATTTTTAATGAGTTTTGCCGGCAAACCGGTGGTGCCTGACATCACTTCGCCTGTCATATCAAATAAGGTGACAGCATGGAGCAATAAAGCGGCCAATGAAATGATGTTAAGAATAACAACAAGTGGATTTTGTAAGAATGGGATGAAATTCATGACAAAACCATCTGCTTTGCCTAAACAAATTACACCGTAAAGCAATACTAAGCTGAACCAAACGGTTGGCACGGCAGTTGCTTCACGTAGCATATAGAATTTGTAAAAATCCCAACTTTTCCACCAAGTCGGCGTAATTTCACGAACGTATTTTTTACGTTTACTTACTGTTGTAGTCATAATCTTTCCCCTTACGCCTTCGGTTTAAGCATGGAAATGAGGTAATCTTTGGCGCTTTCTAATTTGCCTTGGTTAATGGCGGTTGCCGGGCCTACATGTTTTGGACACACTTCGGAACAGGCACCTACGAAGGTACAAGACCAAACGCCATTTTCACCATTCATGATTTTCATCCGTTCTGCTTTACCGTGGTCGCGGTTATCTAAGTTATAACGATGACCTAAGGTTAATACGGCCGGGCCAACGAATTCAGGGTTTAAACCGAATTGTGGACAGGCGGCATAACATAAACCACAGTTGATACACATCGAGAATTGGCGATATTTTTCCAGTTGCGCCGGCGTTTGTTTGGTGCGGCTTTTCGCTAATTCTTTCGATGGATGCGGTTTACCGTCTAACTCAGGCGCTTGGTTACCGATCACATAAGGTTTGATGGCTTCTAAGCTTTCGATGAAGTGACTTAAGTCAACGATTAAATCGCGTTCAATCGGGAAGTTTGCTAAGGCTTCAATACGCATATGACCACTGTAGTCACGTAAGAAGGTTTTACATGCCAATTTTGGAATGTTATTTACCATCATGCCGCAAGAACCGCAGATCGCCATACGGCATGACCAACGATAAGAAAGTTCCGGTTCAAGCTTGTCTTTAATGTAACCTAACGCATCAAGTAAGGATGTTTGGCTATCATAAGGCACTTGATAGGTTTTTAAGTGCGGTTCCTTATCAACTTCGGGGTTATAACGTAGAACTTCAACGTTCATGATTGATTGTTCGGCCATATTATTTTACTCCTTACCCGCTTGAGCTTGTTCTTTTGCTTTGGCGGCTGCTTCTGCTGCTTCTGCTTCTGCACCGTAAACACGTTTTGCCGGTTGTGATTTCGTGATTTTCACCGGGCTGTATTCAATGCGTGGTGCACCATTTTCGTTATAGAACGCCAAGGTATGTTTCAAGTAGTTCACATCATCACGTTCAGTGTAATCCAAACGTTGGTGCGCGCCACGAGACTCTTTACGTTCAATCGCAGAATTCGCAATAGACTGTGCCACGTCCAAAATGTACCCCAATTCAACGGTGTATAATAAGTTGGTATTAAACACGCTGGAACGGTCGGAAACATGAATACGTTTATAACGTTCTTTGAGTTCGGCAATTTTATCAACAGCTTGTTGCATACTTTCTTGCGTACGATAGATACCGCAGCCTTCTTCCATGGCTTGACCCATTTCATCACGAATTTCAGACCAAGATTCCGTGCCTTCTTGAGCGAATAAGTCATTTAAGCGTTTAACGACATCTTGCGCTTGTGCATCAATCGCATTTTGGTTGCCTGATTTGGCTTCGACGGCACGTTGCGCCGCATATTCACCGGCAACGCGACCTAACACCACTAATTCGGCTAAGGAGTTAGAACCTAAACGGTTCGCACCATGTAAACCGGAAGAAGCACATTCACCTACGGCAAATAAGCCTTTAATTCGGGTTTCGCTGTTGAAATCCACTTCGATACCGCCCATGGTGTAGTGTACGACCGGACGCACAGGAATTGGCGCTTTCACCGGATCCACACCTTCATAGGCTTTCGCGAGTTCGCAAATGAATGGTAAACGTTCATGTAAATATTGTTCACCAAGATGACGTAAATCCAAATGCACCACATCCACACCTTTGGCAGTTTTTAAGGTATTGCCTTTGCGCCATTCTTGCCAGAACGCTTGGGATACTTTATCGCGCGGGCCTAATTCCATGTATTTGTTTTGTGGTTTACCGATTGGCGTTTCTGGTCCCAAACCGTAGTCTTGTAAATAGCGATATCCGTCTTTATTGACTAAAATACCACCCTCACCACGACAACCTTCGGTCATTAAAATACCGGTATTCGGCAAGCCGGTTGGGTGATATTGCACAAATTCCATGTCGCGCAATGGCACACCATGGCGATACGCCATTGATAAACCGTCTCCGGTTACAATGCCACCATTCGTATTGAAACGGAAAGCGCGGCAACCACCACCTGTAGCGATTACAACAGCATTAGCATTAATTTGAACTAAAGAACCTTCCATCATGTTCATGGCAACCATACCGCGAGCATGGCCATCATCCACTAAAATATCAAGAACGAAGTGTTCATCGAAACGTACAATTTGCGGGTATTGAATAGAAGTTTGGAAGAGCGTATGCAATAAGTGGAAACCGGTTTTATCGGCAGCGAACCAAGTGCGTTCGATTTTCATGCCACCGAAACGGCGTACGTTTACGTCACCATCAGCCTTACGACTCCAAGGACACCCCCAACGTTCAAGCTGGGTCATTTCTACCGGTGAGTGCTCCACGAAATATTCGACAACGTCTTGTTCACAAAGCCAGTCACCACCTGCGACGGTGTCCTGAAAGTGTTTGTCATAAGAGTCTTCCTCTTTAATGACCGCCGCTGCCCCCCCTTCTGCCGCAACCGTGTGGCTACGCATTGGATAAACTTTTGAGACTAACGCAATTTTAAGGTTGGGATTAGCTTGCGCTGCAGCAATCGCCGCACGTAAACCACCGCCACCGGCGCCAACAATGGCGATATCAACATTCACAGTTTGCACGATATTCCTCCAAGTAAAGAAATGACAATAATAAAAACACCAAATAGCTCTTTGGCGCTGTTAGGGTAAGGTCATTTTGCCATTATTTTTTATGATGAAAATCTTTTTTCTCAACTTTGTTACAATTTTGTGATCCACCTCAAAAAAGTTAACGCACGACGCGAATTGTTCATCTTTTGTCTTTAAAATAACAAGTAATTAACAAAGATTTAACTAAAGACCAATAAAAGTGCGGTGAAAAAAGGATTCGTTTATGCATTTTGATTCACTTGCTTTAAAATGCGCAATCACGCTTTCGCAATTATCTTTAATAAAGGGATACCGATGTTTGAACAAACTCAATGGCAACCTAGCGCCTCCATTAAAAATTTGCTAACTCGCGCAAAATTAATTGAAGAAATTCGCCGATTTTTTACCGATCGTGGTTTATTGGAAGTGGAAACGCCGGTGTTGAGCGAATTTGGGGTGACCGATGTGCATCTCGCCACCTTCAGTACAGAATTTATTTCACCGTTTGGTGAGCAGTCGAAAACTCTGTGGCTTTCCACCAGCCCGGAATATCACATGAAACGCTTGCTGGCGGCAGGCAGCGGTCCGATATTTCAAATCGGCAAAGTGTTCCGCAATGAAGAGGCGGGCAATCGACACAACCCTGAATTTACCATGCTGGAATGGTATCGACCGCACTTTGATATGTATCGCTTAATTAACGAGGTGGATGATTTGCTACAACAAATTTTGGAATGTCCGCCGGCAGAAAGCATGAGTTATCAATTTGCTTTCCAACAATATGTTGGCTTGGATCCATTGTCAGCTGATCTCTCCGAATTGGTGGAAAAAGCCAAAAAATACCAGTTAATGGGCGCAGAAAATGAAAGTCGCGACACCTTGCTGCAATTTTTATTTAGTGCAGTCGTAGAGCCGCAAATTGGGCAGGAAGCGCCTGTCGTGGTGTATCATTTTCCGGCAAGTCAGGCGGCTTTAGCGCAAATCAGTTCGGAAGATTTGCGCGTGGCAGAACGCTTTGAGTTTTACTATAAAGGATTGGAACTCGCTAACGGTTTCCACGAATTGTCTGACGCGCGTGAACAATTAAGACGCTTTCAGCAAGATAATCTGCAACGAGAAAAAATGGGGTTACCTGTGCGTGCCATTGATACGCGCTTATTATCCGCCTTGCAGGCAGGCATTCCGAATTGTTCCGGTGTTGCATTAGGTGTGGATCGCTTATTGATGATTGCCATGGGCGCAGAACACATTAAAGAGGTGATCTCTTTTGCCATTGATAATGCCTAGCTTGATCATGCGTAAAAGTGCGGTCATTTTTCTGAGCGTTTATATGGCGCATACAAAATCGCTAGATTAATGAAACCGAAATCAGTACAATCGCACCCTTATTTTTTCTATTGTTTAAAATATCACCAAAAATTTCGGTATCCGCCGTAATGTGTAATAACGAGGCTCCATGTCAGAACAAACAGTATCAGCGCAAGCTGTTGCCGAACCGGCAAAAAAAGTCAATTTAATGAATTTAACCCGTGCGCAGATGCGTGAATTTTTTGCCGAATTAGGTGAAAAACCGTTCCGTGCCGATCAGTTGGTGAAATGGATTTACCATTTTGGTGAAGACAATTTCGACAATATGACTAATTTAAACAAAAAGTTACGGGAAAAATTAAAGTCCGTGGCAGAAATTAAAGCGCCGGAAGTGGCGGTGGAACAGCGTTCTGCCGATGGCACGATTAAATGGGCGATGCAGGTCGGCGATCAGCAAGTGGAAACCGTGTACATTCCGGAAGCAGATCGCGCCACGTTATGTGTTTCTTCACAGGTTGGTTGCGCATTGGCTTGTACTTTTTGTTCTACCGCGCAACAAGGCTTCAACCGCAATTTAACGGTGTCTGAAATTATTGGGCAAGTATGGCGTGCATCGAAAATCATCGGCAATTTTGGGGTGACAGGCGTGCGTCCGATTACCAATGTGGTAATGATGGGCATGGGCGAACCGTTGCTGAATGTGGCGAATGTGGTGCCGGCGATGGAAATCATGCTGGACGATTTCGCTTACGGTTTATCCAAACGTCGCGTGACATTATCTACGTCCGGTGTTGTGCCGGCGCTTGATAATTTAAGCAAAATGATTGACGTGGCATTAGCAATTTCCTTGCATGCACCAAACGATGAATTGCGCGATGAAATCGTGCCATTAAATAAAAAATACAATATTAAAACCTTGATTGATTCGGTGAATCGCTATTTAAGCGTTTCTAACGCCAACCATGGCAAAGTGACCATCGAATATGTCATGTTGGATCATGTGAATGATCATGTGGAACACGCCCATCAATTAGCGGAAGTATTAAAAAATACGCCATGTAAAATCAATTTGATTCCATGGAACCCGTTCCCGGAAGCCCCTTATGCGAAAAGCTCCAACACGCGTATTGACCGTTTCCAGAAAACCTTGATGGAGTACGGTTTAACGGTGATTGTGCGCAAAACCCGTGGCGATGACATTGATGCGGCCTGCGGGCAATTAGCCGGCGATGTCATTGACCGCACCAAACGTACTGCACAGAAAAAACGTTTTGGCGAGGCGATTGCCGTTCAAGTTCAATGAGTTGATAAGTAAGAGAGGAAAAATTATGTGCCCTATTCAGTTTATCTTTTACCGTTTTGCGATCTTTATTTTTCCTTTTTTACTTTCTGCCTGCGTCAGCCATTCCGACACATCCGATTTTGATAAACAGGCGGCGGCAAAAGCCCGTGTAGAACTGGCATTAGGTTATTTACAACAACAAAACGGCAGCCAAGCGAAATTAAATTTAGATAAAGCCCTTTCTTATGCCCCCAAATACTCTTTGGTACACGCTGCGTTAGCCTATTTTTATCAACAACAAGGGGATGTAGAACACGCTAAACAAGCGTATTTAACGGCGATTAAATTGGATGATACACAAGGGGATGTCTTGAATAATTTCGGTGCGTTTTTGTGTGCGCAAGGAGAATATCAGGCGGCCTATAAACAATTCACCCAGGCATTAAATAGCCCGCAGTATTATCATCAAGCGGATACTTACGAAAATCTGGCACTCTGCGCCTTATCTGCGAAAGATCAGAAAATTTACCAAGAAAATCTGACCGCACTTGAGAAGATCGCACCAGAACGTGCAAAGAAATTCGCTCAATTCACAAAATAGCCTGATAAATTACCGAAAAAGTGCGGTGAATTTTTCCCCTGTTTTTGTTGCTTGTTCATTCGCTTCTTTTCAAGCGTATTTTCCGCCTTTATTTTTTCGCCCAAAATGCTTAACAAATTCTCTCGTGGCGCAGAATCACGCTATATAACAGTTGCAAAAGACGCCTGACAACCTTAAACTTTACCTGTTAAATTTTAGTAAAAAACCTTTCGTTTATGAATACACAAGAATGCCAAACCGATTCACCTGAAATAACACTCGGTGATAAATTTCGTATCGCGCGAGAAGCATTACACCTTTCTTTGGAAGAGGTCGCTGAAGCTATCGCATTACGCCCATCAATCTTAAAAAGTCTTGAAGAAAATCAATTTGTGAATGCAGCCGTTCCGGCGACATTCATGCGAGGCTATGTGCGAAACTATGCTAAATTTTTACGCATTCCGGAATCTGAATGGATAAATTTAGTACATTTTGGTCATGACCAAGAAAATGATTTAGGCAAAAATGCGAGAGCGACACATGCTGTCAATCAATACACATCACATCATCGTTGGGTCGGTTATTTAACTGCGTTGGTGGTGCTTGTCGTGATCGGCATGACAGGAATGTGGTGGTGGGAAAATCATCAGCATGCCAATGAAGAGCGCGATAATTTAGTCAACGCCTACACCCAAACCATGGCAACCACTTCAACGCCTGCTGCTGTATCCAATGACAAACCGCAAGATGCTACCGGTGTTATTACCGCAACAAGTTCTACTGCGGACAGCCCAGCAATAAGCGCCCCAGCAACGCCATCGGCGAATGAATCTGTTCGACCAGTGCCAACCAATGCATTACAAGCGGAAATGGATAAGATCACCGGCACCAAACCGGCACCGACTGCAGAGACAACCACGGCGCAGCAACCGCAACAACAAAGTGCGGTGGAAAATTCAAGTGTTTCTGCAGCTGCAACAAAAGATGCCTTATTCATTGAAGTTCTCGGCAATTGCTGGATCAGTGTGAAAGACAAGAACCGAAAAGTGTTAGCGCAAAAAGAATATAAGCAAGGCGATGTCCTCAATTTCAGCGAAGGTGAACCTTATTCTTTGATTATCGGTGCGCCGGCAAATGTGAAAATTACATATAAAGGCGAAGCTTTCCCGTTAACGGTAGATGGGCGTGTCGCAAAATTTAAATTACCTCAATAATGGGCGAACAATGTTAGAAAAGCCAAAAATTCAGCGTAGAGAATCCACGAAAATTTATGTAGGGAATGTACCCATCGGTGGTGATGCACCGATTGCAGTGCAGTCTATGACCAACACACGAACGACCGATGTTGAGGCCACGGTCGCGCAAATTAAATCGTTAGAGCGCGTGGGTGCCGATATTGTACGGGTGTCCGTGCCAACCATGGAAGCGGCGGAAGCCTTCAAATTAATTAAACAGCAAGTGAGCGTGCCATTAGTCGCTGATATTCATTTTGATTATCGTATTGCGTTGAAAGTCGCTGAATACGGTGTGGACTGCTTGCGTATCAATCCGGGTAATATCGGACGTGAAGATCGTATTCGCGCCGTAGTGGATTGCGCGAAAGATAAAAATATCCCCATTCGTATTGGGGTGAATGCCGGCTCACTGGAAAAAGATATTCAGGAAAAATACGGTGAACCGACGCCACAGGCATTGTTGGAATCGGCATTGCGCCATGTTGAAATTTTAGATCGTTTGAACTTCGATCAATTTAAAGTGAGCGTTAAAGCCTCCGATGTGTATTTGGCGGTGGAATCCTATCGTTTACTTGCGAAAGCCATTAAACAGCCCTTGCATTTAGGCATTACTGAAGCCGGTGGTGCGCGTGCCGGTGCAGTGAAATCTGCCATCGGATTAGGGATGTTATTGGCTGAAGGGATCGGTGACACGTTGCGGGTGTCTTTAGCTGCGGATCCTGTAGAAGAAATCAAAGTGGGCTTTGATATTTTAAAATCACTCCGTATTCGTTCTCGTGGCATTAACTTTATTGCTTGCCCAACCTGCTCCCGTCAAGAATTTGATGTAATTGGCACCGTGAATGCTCTCGAACAACGTTTAGAAGATATTATTACGCCGATGGATGTGTCAATTATCGGCTGTGTTGTCAATGGTCCGGGGGAAGCGTTGGTGTCTGATTTAGGTGTCACCGGCGGCAACAAGAAAAGCGGCTATTATCTTGACGGTGAGCGTCAGAAAGAACGTTTTGATAACGATGATTTGATTAATCAATTAGAAGCAAAAATCCGCGCCCGTGTTGCGCAGCAAGATCCTAAAAATCGTATTCTTTAATTTTTAATAAACACAGGAAGTTATTGTGGCAAAAACTATTCAGGCAATTCGTGGTATGAACGATTGCTTACCAACAGAAACCCCGCTATGGCAATGGGTTGAGAATAAAGTGCGGTCGGTTTTAAGTGCGTATGGTTACGCTGAAATTCGTATGCCAATTGTAGAAAGCACGCCGTTATTCGCTCGCGCTATCGGTGAAGTCACCGATGTGGTAGAAAAAGAAATGTTTACGTTCGATGACCGTGATGAAGAAAGTTTGACTTTGCGTCCGGAAGGCACGGCAGGTTGTGTTCGCGCCGGTATCGAGCACGGTTTGTTGTACAACCAAGAACAACGTTTATGGTATATGGGACCAATGTTCCGTTATGAGCGTCCGCAAAAAGGCCGTTATCGTCAGTTCCATCAGGTCGGCGTAGAGATTTTTGGGATTCCTAATCCGGAAATTGATGCGGAGCTTATCGCCTTAACCGCCCGTTTATGGAAGGATTTAGGCATTTTTGATCATGTGACGCTTCAACTTAACTCCATCGGTTCATTAGAGGCGCGCAAAAATTATCGTCAAGCTTTGGTCGATTTTTTACAAAATCACATTGATATTTTAGATGAAGACAGCAAACGTCGTTTAACCACCAATCCGTTACGGATTTTGGACAGTAAAGATCAACGTGTTCAAGAGGTGTTAAATGATGCACCGAAATTACATGATTATCTTGATGACGATTCCCGCGAACATTTTGCGCAATTATGCGCCTTGCTTGATAGTTTAGGCATTCAGTACGAAATCAATCAAAAATTGGTGCGCGGCTTAGATTATTACAACAAAACCGTGTTTGAATGGGTGACATCCGCTTTAGGCGCACAAGGCACGGTCTGTGGCGGTGGTCGTTACGATGGGTTGGTTGAACAGCTAGGCGGTCATGCCACAAGTGGTGTTGGCTTTGCTATGGGCTTGGAGCGTTTGGTCCTGTTAGTACAGGAAGTGAATACACAGATTACCTTGCCAAGTGCGGTGGATATTTACATCGTTTATCAAGGCGAAGGCACTACCGTGGCAGCCTTTAATTTGGCGGAGAAACTTCGTTCAGAATTACCGCATTTACGTACGCTTTTACACTGCAGCGGCGGGAATTTCAAAAAACAATTTAAACGAGCCGATAAAAGTGGTGCGAAGTTAGCCTTAGTCATCGGCGAGGATGAAGTTAAAAATCAACAAGTGGTGGTAAAAAACTTGTTGCAACACAGCGAACAAGCGGTTGTGGCATTAACCGACATCATCAATCACATTCAAAACACATTCAAATAAGGAAAAAACATGGCGTATACCATTGAAGAAGAACAAGAACTCAGTGCGATTAAGGCGTGGTGGCAAGAAAACTATAAGTTTATTATTGCTTGTTTTGCGATTGCCTGTGTTGGCGTATTCGGCTGGAACTATTGGCAATCTTATCAGCTACAAAAAATCCACAATGTTTCTGCTGAATACGAGCAAGTGTTGTTTAACTATAAAAAAGATCCACAAGCACAAGAAGCGCAATTTGCTCAATTCATTAAAAATAATGAGAAAACTGCCTACGCGGTGTTAGCCCTGTTAGATAAAGCCAAAATTGCTGTTGAAAAACAAGATTTTACGCAGGCTGAAGAAGCGTTAAAACAGGCGGTGGCACAATCAACGGATGATGTTTTATCTTCTGTGAGTGCATTACGTTTGGCTGCGGTGCAATTCCAGCTTGGGCAGTTTGATCCTGCGTTAGAAAGTTTGAAATTAGTGAAAGATCAGGCTTGGAATGGTGCTAAAAATATCTTAGTTGGCGATATTCAGTTGGCGAAAGGCGATAAGGATGCAGCGAAAAGCGCTTATCAACAAGCCCAACAAAATGCCACTCCGTTAGAGCTACAACTCATTCAAGTGCGGTTAAATAATTTATAGTTTTAAGGCTTGGGAAAACCAAGCCTTTCTTTTAACAATGAGGAATATCATGGCGAATAATCAACGCAAAATCCCTATTCCACCCCCATTAATTTTTGTCTTCTGTGCTTTGCTAATGAAAATGCTCCCACCTGTTTGGCAATTTCCATCTTCATTGTGGTTGGTGATTGTACTTGGCGGAATGGGTTGCGTGATCGGCATGGCGAGCGTCTTACAATTTTTATTCGCTAAAACCACGATTGATCCACTAAAAATCGAAAAAACCTCACAATTAGTGACGAATGGAATTTATCAATACAGTCGTAATCCAATGTATTTAGGCTTAGCCTTTGTTTTATTGGCTTGGAATGCTTACCTTGGCTCGTTGTCAGCCATATTAGGTGTGATGCTATTTGTGTGGTATATCACCGAATTTCAAATTAAGCGGGAAGAGGAAAATTTACGAAATATTTTTGGTGATGCATTTATGGCGTACTGCCAACGTACCCGCAGATGGTTGTAACAGCAATTATAAAGACAAAATTTCTTTAACGAAGGGAATCGTTAGTTTACGTTGCGCCTGTAATGAGGCCTGATCGAGTTTTTCTAACGCATTAAACAAGGTTTTCATATCCCGTTCTAAACGTTTGAAGAGAAAATTAGCGGTTTCGTCAGGCAATTCAATGCCGCGTTGATGTGCGGCCAATTGTAAGACCGCGATTTTTTGTTGATCATTTAACGGCATTAATTGATACACCTCTCCCCATGTGAGACGAGAAGCCAAATCCGGTAAATGGACCGATAAATTGGTCGGAGATTGATCCGCGCCGATCACTAAAAGCGTTTTTCCGGTCTCTCTGATTCGATTAATTAAATCGAAAATAGCCACTTCCCAATCCGTATCACCAATCACCTCCTGTAAATCATCTAAACACACTAATTCTTGTTGCTCTAGATTTTCCAGTACTGCCGGAGAGAAATATTGTGCTTTATTCAAAGGCACGTATAAGGCAGGGCGCTGATGCGTTAAGTAATGATGACAAATGGCTTTTAATAGATGGCTTTTCCCGCAACCACGCTGCCCCCAAAGATAGAAAAAAGGTTGGCTAAGATGGGAAAAGTTTTTTTGTAAGGAGCTGAGCAGAAGCTGATTGTTTTCCGCGTAGAAATTTTCCAGGGTGTCATTATCAAATTGATGAATGGGGAGAGGAAGTTGGAAATATGGCTCGCTCAAATCAAATACCGAAAATGCTGAAATAAAGTGCGGTAAGAATAAACGAAATTTTTAAAATTAGAAAGTCATTAGCGGATATTTTTCCTTTCCGCTAATGACTGTTACATATGCGTTTTATGCAGCTTCATTTTTCGCTTTAGGTAATATCAAGTTCAAAATGATGGCAACCACGGCGCAAAGGCTGATTCCTTTTAAGGACACACCGCCGACATCAACGAACATGTTACCGATACCGAATGTCATGACCACAGCAATAATGCAAAGGTTACGTGCTTCGGTGACATCGACTTTGGCGCGGATCAAGGTGCTCATACCGACAACGGCAATGGAACCGAATACCAACATCATGATACCGCCCATCACGATGGTTGGGATGGTAGATAAAAAGGCACCGACTTTTCCACAGAAGGAAATAGCAATTGCCCAGACCGCCGCCCAAGTCATGATATTGGGATTGAAATTACGGGTGAGCATCACCGCACCGGTGACTTCTGCATAGGTTGTATTGGGTGGACCGCCTAATAAGGAAGCGGCGCTGGTTGCGATACCATCACCCAACAAAGTGCGATGTAACCCCGGTTTTTTAATGAAGTCTTTGCCGGTGACGGAACTAATCGCCATAATGCCGCCTACGTGCTCAACGGCGGGTGCAATAGCAATTGGCAGTAAATATAAAATGGCTTCCAATTTAAATTCAGGTGTGGTGATGTTTGGCAAACTAAACCAAGGCGCATCTAAAACCGGTTGGAAATTAATGAGTCCCATGAAAAGACATAGGATATATCCCACCGCAATACCGAACATAATCGGGATAAGTTTCATTAACCCTTTGGAAAAAACAGCCACACACAAGGTAGTGATGAGGGTTACCATAGAGACTAAAACAGCATCATTGTATTGGTAAGCGCTATTTTTACCGAGTGCCATATCAACGGCGACTGGCGCTAAGCCCATACCGATGATAATAATCACGGGGCCGACAACCACCGGAGGGAAAATGCGTTCCAATGCTGCTGCACCACGTACTTTGACTAAAGCACTCAGTGCCAAATAAACCAAACCGGCACAGGCTAAGCCGCCCATGGTGACAGGAATCCCCCAGGTAGCAACACCGTATTGGATCGGCGCAATAAAAGCAAAAGAAGATGCCAAGAAGATTGGGACTTGTTTGCCGGTGCAAAGTTGGAATAATAAAGTACCAATACCGGCGGTAAGCAAGGCAGTATTAGCATCTAATCCGGTAATTAACGGCACTAAAACCAATGCGCCAAAGGCAACGAATAGCATTTGTAAACCCACAAATGCTTGTTTAACGGAACTCTGTTGCTCCGTAATTGGAGCTTGTGTTGTATGTGTCATGTAAGTTTCAACTCTCTGTCTGAATTAACTTAAAAGTGCGGTCATTTTTCGAAATGTTTTCGTTTCTTTTGGCCGCAAAAAGGCGGATAAAAATCCGCCTAACCTGTTAATAAAATTTCCGGTTTCAGGATTATTTGGTACCGAAAATTTTATCTCCTGCATCACCTAAACCCGGAATGATATAACCGTTTTCGTTTAAGTGATCATCAATTGCCGCGGTGTATAATTCAATGTCCGGATGCGCTTTTTCTAATGCAGCAAGACCTTCCGGTGCAGCAACTAATACTAAAACTTTAATGTGTTTGCACCCTTTTTGTTTGAGCAAATCGATGGTTGCAATCATGGAACCGCCGGTTGCTAGCATCGGGTCAACAACGATAGCTAAACGTTCATCTAAATCGCTAGCTAATTTTTGGAAATAAGGTACCGGCTCAAGGGTTTCTTCATTACGGTACATACCAACAACGCTGATACGCGCACTTGGAACATGCTCTAACACACCGTCCATCATGCCAAGGCCTGCACGTAGAATCGGTACCACAGTGACTTTTTTACCTTTGATTTGGTCAATCTCAACCGGACCGCACCAACCGTCAATGATGACTTTTTCCGTTTCTAAATCGGATGTCGCTTCATAAGTTAATAGACTGCCGACTTCTGTTGCCAATTCACGGAATTTTTTCGTGTTAATTTCTGCAGCACGCATTAAACCCAATTTGTGTTTCACCAATGGATGTTTGACTTCGACTAATTTCATTTTTTATCTCCTTCATGTTAAACGGTTCACCTTGAAAAGAATCGCGATGAATACATTAAAGCATACGGTTTCTTAAATTTAGCTCAAAAATAATGCCTATGACATCATAGGCATTACGCTTGATTATTGCTCTTGGTTAATAAACGAGTCGTTTATCTCAATTTTCGCTTTGGCACGTAGCGCATTTAATAGGCTATTTTGCAAACTGATGCGATCGGTTTGTTCTAATTGTGCTGCAAATTGTTTTTTCTCTGATGCAGTTAACTTACCGTCCTCAACGTTATCCAACGCCACAATCACTACGCCACCTTCTGCGTTTTTAGCGGCTTTATAAGTCACGCTGCCATCAGCCGTTTTTTTCATTGAGAAAATAACATCTCCAAGGACAGGATCTTTCGTTTCGGCAAAAACCCATGTTTGTGCTTCACCAAAATTTAATCCATCTACGGCTTTCCCAGCCGTCAAATCTTGTACAAACTTATCCGCCTGCGCTAACACAATGGCTTCAGCTTTTTGGTGTTTTAATGTTGCTGCAATTTCGCCCTTCATATCCTCCAAGGATCGGGTGGACTGCGGTTTATGATCAAGCACACGTACCACTAAAGAATGTTGCTCACCTACACTCATCGGCTCAGAATTGCTACCGCCTTGAGAAAGATCAGAATCAAAAATTGCCGAAGTGACATTCGGATAATTTAATTCTGACGGCACATCCTTACGAGAAAAATAGCCGGTTTCCTGAACTTTTACGCCAGCCTCATCTGCTGCAGCTTTTAATGAAGACGCGTCTTCAAAAGCTTTATCAGCTACGCGTTTTTCAATAGAAAAGAATTGGTTACCCATTAAATTTTGACGAATTTGTGCCGCGATTTCGGCTTTCACCTCGTCTAAAGGTAACACTTTCGCAGGTTTGCGTTCTTTCACTAAAATAATATGGTAATTGCCATCCACTTTTATCGGTTGACTATATTTTCCAACCTCTAACGCATTTGCCGCCTCTTCAAAAACGGCAGGAAATTCACCCGCACTTACCCAACTTAAATCACCGCCCTTTTCTGAACTGGTTGGGTCGATAGAGTGCTTTTTCGCTAACTCCTCAAAGACAGCCCCTTGTTGTAATTGATGATATAAATCCTGCGCTTGTTGCTCAGTTTTTACTTGAATATGGGCTAAATGTTGCTGACCTTGTGTCGTAAATTGCGCTTTATTATCTTGATAATATTGTGCAATTTCTACATCAGTCACATTCATATTTTTTTCCATGTTCGCACCGGATAAGTCAAGATATTGCACCTTAACCTGTTCCGGAAGGGTAAATTCCGCTTTATGTGCCTCATAGTAAGCTTGAATTTCCTCATCGGTTACGCTTTGTTTCTCAATTTCATCCAAAAGCGATAACTTCGCAAAACGCACTTGACGACGTTGGAAAAATAATTTTTCCAATGCTTCCTGTTGCACCGGAACGCTAAACATTGTGGCTGCCAACGCATTTTGAAGCTGTTCTAAACGCAATGCTTCTCGTACATAGCCGGCATAGGTTTCAGCAGAAATGCCATTACTTTGTAGCATTTGCTGATAAAGGGTATTGTCAAATTTTCCGTTATTTTGGAAAGACGGTGTCGTCACGATCTCTTGTTTAACACGGTTGTCACTGACACCTAATTTAAGATCATTCGCATATTGGCGTAATAATTCTTGGTTAATTAAAGAGGCTAAAATTTGTGTTTTGAGCTGAGTGATTTGCGCCGGCGAATCGGCATCTTGCGGGCTTAAATTACGGGAGGCAGCATTATATTGATTTTGAAACGTGTGCTGTGAAATCTCTTCTCCATTGACTTTTGCCGCAGAATTATCAATGCGGGTATAAAGATAGCCTGCCATCGAACTGATAACAAATGTGACAGTAATAAAACCAAAAAGAAACTTAGAAGCCCAGCTGGTTGAAGCTCCGTGTAGTTTTTCCATTACCATGAAATGTATCCTATAAAAATAAAGCAAAAAATCCTTGCGATTATAATCTAAAGCACTATTTCCCGCACTAACAAAAGTAAATTTTTTACCATTTCTCTTGAAACACCTCGGCTTTTACGCTAAAGTTCGCACGATTTTTTAAAGGGAAGATCGTCGTTTCCGGTGAAGCGGCAGGACTTCAAATCCTGTTGAGGCTGCCAGCAGTCTCGGGTAGGTTCAACTCCTACGATCTTCCGCCAATGCCTCTTACCTTTATCTTGCCTTCTTATTAAAAGCGCTATATTTTACGCCGGATTATCCATATCCTTAAATTCAACATCCAATCCGTATTCTTTCGCTAACCATTCTCCCAAGGCTTTGACCCCATACCGCTCGGTCGCATGATGACCAGCAGCAAAAAAATGGATGCCCTGTTCTCTTGCACTGTGAATGGTTTGCTCGGACACTTCACCGGTAATAAAGGCATCACAGCCTTGTTGCGCGGCAAGATCAATATAACCTTGCCCGCCGCCGGTACAGAGACCAATTTTATGGATAAAGTGCGGTCCGTTTTCCACACAAATTAACGGCTGACGCTGTAATACTTGAGCAATGCGTTCAGCAAATTGTTCACCTGTTAAGGGATGTTTTAAATTTCCCCACATCGGAATGCTGATTGCCCCTTGTTCTAACGGTTGCAAATTTTCAATGCCTAATAATGCCGCAAGTTGTGCGTTGTTGCCTAATTCAGGGTGAACATCCAAAGGCAAGTGGTACGCATATAAATTGATTCCATGAGTTAATAAGGCACGAATCCGATTGCCTTTCATGCCACGGATACAAGGATCTTCGTTTTTCCAAAAATACCCGTGGTGCACCAGCAAGGCATCGGCGTTTTGTGCTACGGCATAGTCAATTAGCGCTTGGCTGGCGGTCACTCCCGTAATAATTTTTCGGATTTCCGGTTTGCCTTCAACTTGAAGCCCATTGGGGCAATAGTCGGCAATCAATCGGCTATTTAATTTTTGATTCAGTCGTGTTTCGAGCTCAAGATTATGCATAAATGTATCTCTAAAAAGAAGAAAGAAGACTTTAATAGTAAAGCTTTTGAGGGGGAATAAGAAGAAAAAAATGGCTAGTACAAATATCTTTCAAAAAGACGTGGGGGAGTTTTTGTACTAGCCCTGTGTTTAAGTATGACGACAATCTTAACATTAAACAAACGAGCTCATTATATATTTAAATATATAATGATCAAGTTTAATTTCGATTATTTCGTCAAATCAATTTGATACACCGCAAATCCCACTTCATCCGTACCTACTTGTTTCATTGGGTATTGGGCGTTTTCTTTGATAAATTGTGCCGCCTGTTCACTTGGTGATGTTTCAAAACGGACATCTAATTTATCGTTGCCTTTAATCGGCATGAAGCGCCAGTTTTTATCAGCGCTTGGGTTCACTGCGCCGTCTTTTTCACTGGTGGCTTTGATGTAATCCGCCAACACTTGACGGTTTTCATCCGGTGACGCGTAAACAATGTGCTTGTCGCCTGTGCCAGGGAATTTATTACCGTAAGCACGGTAGTTATTGGTCGCGATTAAGAATTCCGCTTTCGGATCCACCGGTTTGCCTTGGTAAGTCAAATTCACCACGCGGTGTGCATCCGGATTGATTAACTTGCACTCGCCGTCATAACGTGGCGGTTGGGTTAAATCGTATTCATAATTGACACCGTCGATCACATCGAAGTTATAGGTGCGGAAGCCATCCCAATCCAATAAAGATTGTGGTTTATCACTCGCCGGATCGATTTGCTTAAACATCCCCGCGCTGCATTCCAACCATTCTTTCAGCTGTTCGCCGCTGACTTTCACCACGACCAAGGTATTCGGATACAAATACAAATCTGCCGCATTGCGGAACGTTAACTCGCCTTTGTTCACTTCGGTATAGCCTGTCGGATCATTTTTACGTCCGCCCGCTTTAAACGGTGCGCCCGCACTTAAAATTGGCAAGCCAGACATAGCCGGTACGCTTGGGGCAACTTTTTCCACATAAGCTTTTTGCGCTTGGTTAACAATTTGAATGGTCGGGTCGTCTTGCACTAATGCCAAATAACTATACATATTGTCGGTGGCTTTACCAATCGGCTGTGATACGAATTTGCGGGTCGCTTCATGAGTTTCTTTTAAAAGTGCGGTCATTTCCGGGTCATTTTCTGCCAACGCCTTTTTGTTTTCCGCATCATAAATCGGACGTAATACTGCTTTGCCGTCAGTGACAATCCATTTGCCGTTATGCTCGCTCAACACTAAATCCACGACACTGATATTGTTCGCCCAATAGCCCGCCATACTTTCCGGCACGCCTTTTACGGTACCTTTGGCAATATCTGCGTTTGGTGATTTGGCAAATTCTTTATTCGGGAACAAGCGGTGGGAGTGACCGAAAATTACCGCGTCAATGTGCGGCACATCCGCAAGATAGAACGCGGAGTTTTCTGCGCCTTCATGGTACGGCTCGTCAGACGGGCCGGTATGCGCTAATGCAACGATAATATCCGCGCCTTTTTTCTTCATTTCCGGCACATATTTTTGCGCACTTTTTACGATGTCGCGGGTTTCCACTTTGCCTGTTAAATTGGCTTTATCCCACACCATAATTTGTGGCGGCACAAAACCGATATAACCGATTTTTAGCTTATGCGACTTGCCTTTATTGTCCACCACCGTTTTTTCCTGAATTACATAAGGTGTGTAATAAAGCTCCTCGCTCCCTGCTTTCACCACGTTGGCATTCACAATCGGGAAATTCGCCTGTTTGATGGCATCGGCTAAATAATCCAAGCCATAGTTAAACTCGTGGTTACCCAATGTGCCTACTTCATAATGCATGGCATTCAAGCAATCTACCGCCGGGTTTGGCTTACCTTCTTTATAGCCCACTGCCGCTTGATAATCGGCAATCGGGTTGCCTTGAATCAAATCGCCGTTATCCACCAACACGCTGTTTTTTACTTCCGCACGAGCCTGGCGAATCAAACTTGCCGCACGGGTAAAACCGAATTTCTCTGTCGGCGCGTCTTTGTAATAGTCAAAATCCGTCAAGAAACTATGAATATCGGTGGTACCGATAATGCGTAAATCGACTTGGTTATCGCTTTTCGCGAACGCCATACGGTTACAACTAAGCGCCAGCACACTGCTCGCGCCGATTTGAATAAAACGTCTTCTGTTCATCATAATAAATGCCTCCTGTTAAGTAATTATCGGGGCTATTGTAAAAGAAATTAAGCGCGGGGTAAAAGGCAAGCGATATATCAATCTCACTTACCTGGTTGTAGTATGAAGATCATCGCTCACCAAGTACAACCGCACAAAACACCTAACACCGTAAATGCTGTTGTAGTTGCGCGACTGAAGTGCGGTCAATGTTGGATGAATTTGGGATGAATTGGCAGAAGGAAAAATAAACGTAAAAGGGCATTCAGAATAAAAAACGACTGTAATTAAATCGCCAAAATTTGGATACCCAAAAGGTTGTTACACTTAAACAAACAACAACGCCCTGTTTTCACATAACAGGGCGTTTTCATGAAGGCGTTTAGTTATTTATACTCGACCACGACGTCTGCTTCCGTAATGGTATCGCCATAAATTGGCTTTAAGGTTTTTTCGTAGGCTTGTTTTAACACGCCTTGTTTACCTAGTTTTTCAATTTCAGCATTTAACCAGTTCAACAATTCGGTATCCCCTTTTCTCACTGCCGGCGCAATGAAATCTTGATCACCTAAATTTTTCACGCCCACTGTAAAGCCCGGATTTTCTTTCGCCCACGCGAACAATAATGTGTTGTCATGGGCAAGTGCATCGCCACGACCATCACGTAAAGCTTCGAAAGTTTCGGTATTTTGCTCAAATTTCAACAGTTTGATGTCAGGATAATTTTTAGTGAAATACGCATCTGCGGTAGTGCCTTTATTGATTAACAAAGTTTTGCCTTTTAATTGGTTCACATCGGTAATCACTGCGCCATCTTTCGACACCACACCCAATGCCACTTTCATGTAAGGTTTAGCAAAATCAACTACTTCTGCACGCGCTGGGGTGACCGTGAAATTAGCAAGGATAATGTCCACTTTATTGGAGGTGAGATATTCCACGCGGTTAGCCGCCTCAACTAACACATATTCAGCTTTATTTTCATCACCCAATAAATCTTTGGTGATGGCTTTGGCAATTTCCACGTCAAATCCTTGGCTTTTGCCTTGACTGTCCACATAGCCGAATGGCGGTTTGTCACTGAATACACCAATACGCACTTTGCCGGCTTGTTTGAGTTGCTCAATCGTTGACGAGGTCGCCGATTCCGTTTTGCCTTCTTTATCATTGCAGGCAGTTAAGCCCATTGCCAATAATGCGGTGGCGAAAAGTGCGGTCACTTTTTTAAATGTTTTGTTCATAGTTAACTCCTCTTGGTTCGTAATTTAAAATGTTAAGAAAGGTTTTCGCACGGTCGGTTTGCGGGTTAGTGAAGAAATCCGATGGCGAAGCCTGTTCAACGATTTGCCCTTTATCCATAAACACAATACGGTTCGCTACTTGGCGAGCAAAAGACATTTCATGGGTCACGATAAGCATCGTCATGCCGTCTTTCGCCAAGCCTAAAATCACATCCAACACTTCACGCACCATTTCCGGGTCAAGTGCGGCGGTAACTTCGTCAAACAGCATAATGTCAGGATTCATGCACAAGGAACGGACGATGGCAATACGTTGTTTCTGTCCGCCCGATAACTCGCGCGGATAGGCATTTTTACGTTCAAACAACCCGACCCGTTTCAACAACATATCGGCTTGCGCTTCTACTTCAGCACGTTGGCGTTTCTGTACTTTGAGTGGTCCGAGTAAAATATTGTCAATCACCGACATATGCGGAAATAATTCATAGCTTTGGAACACCATGCCAATATGTTGTCGCGCCTTCACCCAAGGCAAATCTTTGCCTAATACGCCTTCATTTTGCAAAATTAATTGACCGCTCTTTATCTCCTCTAAGCCGTTAATACAACGTAAGAGCGTACTTTTACCGCAGCCGGATGGGCCTAAAATCACCACCACTTCGCCTTTTTCAACGGATAAATTAATTCCATTTAAGGCAAGGGTTTCGCCGTAATATTTCACTAAATCGTTAATTTCTAATAAGGGCATATACACCTTCTATTTTTCCCAATAGGTTTCTAAATAACGTGAAAATAAGGATAACGGATAGCAAATTGCAAAATATAACAAGAAAATCACACCATAAATCCACAAGGCAGCGGAAGGTTCCGTAAACAGAGAGGTTTCAATAATCTGCTGCCCGACTTTAATCACTTCCAATACACCGATTAACATAGCAAGAGAACTGGTTTTTACCATGCGTGTAAACAAGTTAATGGCGCTTGGTGTGACACGTTTTAAACTTTGTGGCAATAAAATATAACGAAACGTTTGTAATGGCGTTAAACCCAAGGCATAAGCAGATTCTGTCTGATGTTTTTCAATAGACGTCAAGGCACCACGCACTAAATCTCCCATTTCTGCGGTTCCCCAAAAAATGAAGACCCAAATACATACGGTAACGCCATCAATATGCGTATTGAACCATTTCGCCACGCCAAAATAGGTAATAAAAAGTAGGACCAACAAAGGAATAATGCGGACAAATTCCAAATAAAAACGGCAAACAGCACGAATCAGGCGATTTTTGCTTGTCATCAACAAGCCGAGAAGAATACCGAGAATGCAGGCGAAGAAAACGGAGACAAAGGCAATTTTTGCTGTTACCCAGAGACCACCCAACAACCGTTCAAAATTGCTCCCTTCAAATAACACATTAAGCCCCATATTTTGCTCTCCGTGTACGACGTTCCAAGTAGGTGATAAACAATGACACCGGCAATAAAATCAACAAATAAAACACCACTAATAAAAAGAGCGCTTCATTCGTTTTGTAATCCATACCGATAATCTCTTTTGCCATAAACATTAACTCCGCAATGGCAATCGCGCTGACCACCGAGGTTTCTTTCATTAAAAATAAACTGTTAGCGCCGATCGCCGGTGCAGCAACCGCAAAGGCTTGGGGGAATAAGACATAACGAAAGGCTTGTGCCGGCGTCAACCCTAAACTTAACGCTGATTCCAACTGAGCACGGAGAATCGCCTCCAAACCACCTCGAATGGCTTCTGACATATAACTTCCCCCTAAAAACGCAAGACCAATCACAGCACAAGTAAAGCCGTCTAATTTGATACCCACCTTAGATAAGCCGAAATACAGGAAAAAAACCTGAATCAACAAAGGCGTGTTGCGGGAAAGTTCAATATAAAATTTCACAATGGGGTTGAGCATACGCACTTTATATGTCGTCACAATGGCGCAGAAAAAACCGATAAACAATGAAAGGACAATCGCCCAAAAAGAAAGCTGCAACGTTATCCAAGCTGCATCAATAAAACGTGGTAATGTGTTCCAGATATATTGCCAATTCATATGTAATTCAAAACGAAACAAGATTTTCGTGCATTATAAAAAGAAGACAATTTTTTAAGGAAAGAACGGTTTTTTATATGTTATAACCAGAAATCATGGCGAACGATGCCTGATGCCGTCATCTTCCATGCTAAGTGCGGTCTGTTTTTGAAATGTTTTTACTCAAAGAATCAGGTGGCATTTTTCTGATAAGCAATGCCATGCATAAAAAGCTGTAACACATCTTTAAAGAGTTGCTGTTCTTTGCCGGCATAATGTTGTTGCAAAACAGAAGAATGAATCATTTCATCCATTTTTTGAATCAACACATCAATTAAAATCACAGGAAAATCATCACGTACGCTTTTGCGTTGTTGTAACGTACTGAAAAAATAGTGCATATAGTGATATTTTTCTTGTGCCATTTGCCGAAAAAAAGCCTGTAAGGTTTCATCTTGATCATGATTTAAATCATGTAATACGGCGGTGGAATACAGCGTGGTCATGGATTCTTGCTGCATCGTCAAAATCTGCTGGATCACCGTGGCTAAATCTGCCTCTGTGGCTAACAGTCTGTCAAATTCCCGCCGCATATTATTTTTTTGTTCTTCAAAAATACATTTCACTAAATCTTGCTTGGTAGGGAAATATTTATAAAACGTCACTCGACTTACCCCTGCCGCCCGACAAATTTCTGCGACAGAGGTTAATCTCCAGCCTTGTTGATAAAACAGTTCAGTGGCAACCTGTTTCAAAAAAATATCTTTTTTCATGGTTCGCTCCTTAAGGGGCAATAACATAGCCGAAAGCCTTTAATTGTCAAATGTCAAATTTGAGAAAAATTCTTATTTACTTTCGTATTGTGATTGTGTTAGGTTTACATTATTAATCAGTTAATGCAAAAAGTGTAAACTTTAAACCAAAATAAAGCCTAGGAGAACCCATGAACAAGTTATCCCCACGACTCAGCCTCATTAGCCTTTGCCTGATGAGTGCCTATTCTGTTTCTATTCATGCCGAAGAAAGTCATCAGACCACGGTACTAGACAAAATCACTGTCACCGGTGAAAAATTCGAACGTAGTCAATCCTCTACCGGTTCAAGTACCTCCGTGGTAACCGCCGAACAACTCAAACGAGAAGCCAATTTACTGTCTGCGACCCAATTATTAAAACGCGATGTGAATATTTTAGACACCGGCTTGGGCAATGATTTACCTACAGTACGCGGCGTTGACGGATCCGGCCCGGCGGTAGGTGCGGTGGCATTTTTTGCCGGTTCACGTCCAAGACTAAATATGCAAATTGACGGCAGAACCTCCAGTTATAACGAATTGGCATTCGGTACAAAATCCCTCTGGGATATGAAACAAGTGGAAATCTATCGTGGCGCGCAAAGCTATGCCCAAGGGCGTAACGCCATTGCCGGTGCAGTAGTCATGACCAGCAATGATCCAACGCAAGAATGGGAAGGTGCCGCGAAATTAAATATGGGAAATCATCGATTAGCACAAACAGCCGCCCTGATTTCAGGTCCTGTGATGAAAGACGAATTAGCGTTTCGTTTAAGCGTAGATCATCAACAACGCGAAACGGCTGTGGATTTACCGCATTATGATCCCGTTGGTAACCCACGTTGGTTTAAAGCCACCAATACCCGCGCCAAATTACTGTGGACCCCGTCTGCATTGCCGGATCTCTATAGCCGTTTAACGTTCAATCATTTAAACGCGCGAGCGCCACAAAGCGAAACGGAATTACAACCTAATTCACCACGTTACACGCCGGAACGCCCGGTATTCCAAACTCGCTCTGCCAGCACCATCTGGGATATTGGCTATCAATTCTCAGAGCATTGGAAATGGGAAAATAAATTGGTTTATACCCACTTTATTCACGATAGAAAAACAACTTCGCCATTCAACACCGCATTGCCGCCAAATCGTCGAGGTGTTCCGGCTCGTGTTGATGGCAATGAATTCCAAATTGAACCCATTGTAAAATACGAAAACGAAAAATACCGTGGGTTATTCGGTTTGTTCTATTTCAATGCGAAACAAGATGAAAGTGTTACGATGCTCAACGGACGCATTGCTCGCACGCCGATTACGACAAATTTTAATGATAAAACGAAAACCAAGGCGGCCTTTGGTGAAATTACCTTTACGCCGGATATTCCGTTTGAATTGACGCTTTCCGCCCGCTATGAACAAGAACATCATCAGCGTAAAGGCAAAAGTGCAATGTTTTCCATCAACCGGGATAAAAAATACAATGTCTTCCTGCCAAAAGCAGACATTGCATGGAAAATTAACGATGATCAACGCTTAGGCTTTAAAGTAGGCAAAGGTTACAACCCGGGCGGTGCCGGTGTGACTTTTGGTGTGCCATACACCAGCTATGAATATGACGCAGAATATGTCTGGAACTACGAACTTTATCATCGTTGGACATCCGCAGATAAACGCCTACGCATTAACAGCAACCTATTCTATAACGACTACAAAGACATGCAGTTACCGTTTACCCTTGGTCCAAACTCCATCGTGATCCGCAATGCCGATAAAGTCGCCACCTATGGTGCGGAAATCAATACCGAATGGCAGGCCACGGAGAAACTGGTACTCAACGCGGGCATCGGGATGCTAAGAACCGATATCAAACGTTATCCAAACAGCGGCATTGAAGGGAATAAACTCGCTCGTGCACCAAGCTTTAGTGGAAAAGTGGGGGCTAATTATCGTCTTCTTGACCATCTAGAAATTGGCACCAATTACAGCTATAACAGTAGTTATTATTCCACTGCCGACAACTTAGCCAATGGTAAAGTAGGGCATTATGACCAACTTGATGTTTATTTAGCGTACGACTTTAAGCATGCCAGAATCACGCTTTATGCCGACAACGTGCTTAACTCACGCAAAGATATCTTACTCGTACCGCGCTCAGGCGACATTACCCGTCAGCCGGAACGTCAAATTGGACTATCCACCGAGTTAAGATTCTAAGCAATGAGTCAGCAACACCAACAAATTTGCCAACCTGTTGCCGCGCAATTATGCGCCTCAATGTGGTTGGCAACCTTCGCACAAGGCTTAAAAATCGGGATTTGGCTTTTGATGATCCACATTGTCTTCACCGTCAGCCAATCTCTTACGTTTCCTTATTGGCAGATTTTTGCGCTGCTTGCCATTTCTATTTTGTATTACACCTGCAAAATTAAAGCGCACGACAAATCTCATTATGCGGCCTTTGAATTGGAAAAAATGCTACGCCAACAGCTTGCGAAAAAAATCAGTCAATTATCGTTAGGCAAAGTCAATGAAATCGGTTCAGGCGGTTTAACGAAAGTGCTGTGCGATGACATAAACGAATTGCACACCTTTGTTGCCGATGCGCCCCCTCTTAAAGCGGAGGCTTATTCCACACCGATTTTCGTGTTGGTGGCATTGTTTTGGTTAAATTGGCCCATGGCATTGGCTGTGCTGATTTTCCTTGTCGTGTTGTTTACGATTCTGCAACGTTTAATGCAAAAAAGTCGATTAAATTATCGTGATTACGGTGCTGCCGTGAGCCGAATCAATAGCGCGATTATTGAATATATTCAAGGTATGAGCACGATTCGCACCTTTGATGCGGGACAAAGTTCGTACAGCCGTTTTAGCACCGCATTGGAAAATTTTAATCAGGTCATCTTCGCTTTTTTAGCCAAAGTGGGCGCACCAACACGTCTTGCCCGCTCGCTCTTTACGCCAATGCCGATCATGTTGTTTTTGATCGTGTTAGGCGTGTATTTACACTCGCTTGCGCTGCTTTCCACTTTTGGCTTTTTTGCCTTTTTAGTGTTAGCCGCCGGGTTAATTGAAACCATGCATCCGTACATGGGGCTGTTTCATTTGTTGGAACGCTCTCGCGCTGCGATTGAACGCATTAATGAAATAAAAACGTTGGAAAATGCCACCGCACTTTTGCCGTTACAAACGCCGAAAGGATATGCGGTTCAATTTGAACAGGTCAATTTCAGCTATGCTGCCGACAAAAACACGCTACAAGATATTGACTTTATTGTGCCACAAAATAGTTTTACCGCCATTATTGGCACTTCAGGCTCCGGCAAAACCACTTTACTCAATTTGCTGTTGCGCTTTTGGGATGTTGATAGCGGAAAAATCACCTTAGGTGGTGCGGATATTCGTCATATGGAACAGGATCAACTCATGAAATATTGTTCGGTCGTATTTCAGGATAATTTCTTATTTTCTTGCTCTATTGCCGAAAACATTGCTTACGGTATAGAAAGTGTGACGGAGGAAGCGATTATCAATGCCGCTAAACAAGCCCGTATTCACGACTTTATTATGACCTTGCCGGAGCAATATCAAACAAAAGTGGGTGAACGTGGACAATTATTGTCAGGCGGGCAAAAACAACGCATCAGTATAGCTCGAGCCTTTTTACAAAATCGCCCGATTTTATTGTTAGACGAACCCACTGCCTTTTCCGATGCGAAAAACGAGGCGGATTTAATGCAGGCATTTCATGCGCTGATGCAAAATAAAACAGTGATCATGGTGGCGCATCGCCTGTCTAGCATTACCCAAGCCGACCAAATTATTTATTTAGAGAACGGCAAAATCATTGCTCAAGGCAATCACCAAGCCTTGTTGCAAACCAATGTCGCCTATCAAACCCTTTGGGCGGAATATCAACAGGCAAAATCTTGGACGATACATTAGAGAATGTTATGCAATCTTACTTTAATCCCGAAACTCAACGTGTAAAAAGCCTGTGGCAAACTTATCACGCCTTATTTGCCGCCGCCCAACAGCAACAAAGCGCATTCTTACGCTGTCTTGCTTTTGCGGCACTCTCTGCAACTTTATTCGGCGTGGCTATCGGCCTGCTGTATCCGTTGCTTTTAGCATTAGAACAAACTGAAACTGGACAAAGTGCGGTCATTTTTTGGAGTGTTTTATGTGGCGTGCTTTTCGTCGCCAGCCTCCTTTTCCGTATTTGGGCGGAATATTATGACACCAAAGGCGATTCATTTTTGGCAACATATCAATTAAGACGTCAACTGGGCGAAAAACTTCGCCGCGTATCTCTTGCTGTCCTAAGCGGATTTCGTGCAGGCGAACTCAGTGCCGTTGCCATCCAAAGTATTAATGAAGCCACGAATTACGCATTCAGTTTAATCAGTATTCTAATTTATGGCATTGTAACACCGGTGTCTGCCGCCCTTTGTCTTTGTTTCTTTGATTACCGCTTTGGGCTGCTGATCTTCATTATTTTTCCGCTTATCGTGCCACTGTATTTATGGCGAAGAAAAGCTTTCCGTCGTGGATTTAGTATTTTGGCAGAAGCTAATCAGCGCCTTAAAGGCGAAACCATCGAGTTTGTGCAGGGCTTGGAAATTCTGAAATCAACAGGGCAGACAGAAAACAAACAACATATTTTCAACCGTGTGATTGAAGATGTGGCAAACATTCAACGCATCGGCACAAAAAAAGGCGAACGCCCGAATTTGATTATTACCTCAAGCATTCAATTCAGCCTGATTGCCGTATTAATTGTTGGCACATTTTGGGTGATTTCCGGTAGCGCCCATTGGGTATTGTTAGCCACGGTACTGATTTTAATTGCGCGAATTTCAGATGTATTGAACTTCTTTGTGCAAATGTCTTCACTCTTAGAAATTTTTGTGATTAGCTGTGAAAAATTTGAAAAACTGATGGCATTGCCTGAATTGGCAGAAAATCATGGCAGCAGATTACCCACAGATTATCGCATTCGCTATGAGCATGTCCGCTTTGGTTACAATGCCGAAAAAACTATCCTAAATGACATTAATCTGGACATAAAACCTAACAGCCTCAATGCTTTTGTGGGCACCAGCGGTTGTGGTAAAACGACATTACTCCGCTTGTTGTTGCGTTATGCTGATCCACAATCAGGGCAAATTACGATCGGCGGTCTCGATATTCGGGATATTAGCCAAGAACAGCTCATGCGCTTAATTTCTGTGGTGTTTCAAGACGTATATTTATTCCAAGACAGTGTATTAAATAACATCCGAATGGCAAAACCCAATGCTACCGATGAAGAGGTGATTCACGCCTGTAAACTTGCCCAATGCCATGATTTTATTCAGGCATTACCACAAGGCTACCAAACGCAAGTTAATGAAATTGGGAGTAATTTTTCCGGCGGTGAAAAGCAACGACTTGCGATTGCCCGCGCGATTTTAAAAGACGCACCGATTCTCATTTTAGATGAACCAACAGCATCGTTGGATACCCGCAATGAGCTGGCAGTGCAAAAAGCGCTGGATCAGCTGGTTAAAGACAAAACCGTGTTGATTATTGCGCACCGACTTTCCACCATTGTGGGCGCGCATTGCATTTATGTGTTGGAAAACGGCAGCATTGCCGAACAAGGCACGCATCAAACACTCTTAGAACAAAAAGGACGTTATGCAGCGTTTTGGCAATGCCAACAAGGCAACATCACTCACTAAACAGGATTGGGCAATCCTTGCCACGACCGCCGGCTTTAAATTCTGCGTAGTGGCGTTTTATATGATTGGCCTCATCACCATGTTAAAAGAGATGGGGTTCGATCTTAAACAGCTTAGTTGGTTCTATTTGCTCGGTGGGATGGAAATGGCAAAATTCATCGTTTCGCCGTTAATTGAGCGCTATCGTCTCAAGCGTATCGGGCAATTTCGCGGCTGGCTATGCCTTTCCTCGCTAATCATTTTTATTGCCTTATTCATGTTGCATTTCATCCAACCTCAACGGGATTTTACACTGCTTATGGTGGCGTCTGTGCTATTGAACCTAAGCAGTCTATTTTTCGGTTGCGCGGCGTTGGGGCTGACGTGTGCCATCCTGCCTTTTGAGCAACGTGGTTTTGGCGGTGTCATTCAGGTGATCGCAGGACGCGTGGGTAAAATGCTTGGCGGTGGTTTAGTGTTACTGATTTATCATCATTACGGCTGGCAAAGTGCGGTGGATTTAATCAGTGTTTTTGCACTACTGCTGATCCTGCAAATTAGCCTATATTCCGAACCTACAGTTGCCGCTGAACCGCAAAATCCGCCATTGCGTTTTTTATTCACGCGCTTTTTCTATTTTTGGCAACAACCGCATATTTCATTTCGTTGGTTGATTTTATTGTTATTTGTGTTTATTCCTAGCGGCATGGTGGTCAGCAGTTTTATTCCGCGTCTAAATGCCTTGGGCTGGAGCAGCCAACACATTGGGCTATTACTTTCCGTATTCGAACCCCTTTGTGCTATCGCCTTTGCGCCGCTCAGTGGTCTATTACTCAAAAAATATTCTCGGGTTTCTGTCACCCAATGGGTATTATTTAGCCAAATTTTTGCCTTCTGCTTATTTATTTTATTTGAATATGTCGGCACGGATTTTCCTTATCTTATCGCCGTATCAATCTTATTATTAAGTATGACTTACGCATTACTTGTTCCGTGCTTGCTCGCCATGATTATGGACAAATCCACGCAAACTTACGCTACGCTCGACAGCGCATTACAATTCTCCGTTGCCCTCTTCGGTGCCTACCTAGCAGGCTTTGTCTCCCTCCGCCTCACGCATGCCTTTGGCTATCTCACCGTTTACCTCGTCGCCACCGTCATTGCTGTTGGAATATGGCGCTTTTTTGGATGCCGAAAAGAAGCATTCTGAACTTCAGAATAGATTCCACGCCCTACGGCAGACAAAATACGCATAAAAAAATCTGCACCTTACACAGCTTGACTCAGCGTCAATGTGTAAGGTGCAGATCAAAGTGCGGTCGGTTTATCGCACGTTTTTTACTTAGACATCATACGTAGTGGATGCGGTATTGCCGCCGCGACCCGTCCAGTTGGTGTGGAAGAATTCGCCGCGTGGTTTGTCGGTGCGTTCGTAAGTGTGTGCGCCGAAGTAGTCACGTTGTGCTTGCAATAAGTTTGCTGGTAAACGTGCTGAAGTGTAACCGTCTAAGAAGGTAATCGCAGACGCCATACATGGCATTGGAATACCCACTTGAATGGATCTTGCCACCACTTTGCGCCATTCGCCCATGGCGTCTTCTAAAATGCCTTTGAAGTAGCTGTCGGAACCCAAGAAGATTAAATCCGGGTTCGCTTCGTACGCATCGCGAATGTTGCCTAAGAAACGGCTGCGAATAATACAGCCTTCGCGCCATAGCAAGGCGGTGTTGCCGTAGTTGATGTTCCAGTTGAAGTTTTCAGACGCTTCACGAATCAACATAAAGCCTTGTGCGTAAGAAATGATTTTTGACGCTAACAAGGCTTTGCGCACCGCTTCAATCCATTCTTTTTTATCGCCTTCCACTTTGCCTACAGTTTTACCGAATAATTGGCTTGCGGCAACACGTTGATCTTTAAAAGCAGATACGCAACGTGCGAACACGGACTCGGTGATTAAGGTCAACGGAATACCGAAATCAAGGGCATTGATCCCCGTCCATTTGCCCGTACCTTTTTGTCCTGCGGTGTCTAAAATTTTATCCACAAGACGGTTACCATCTTCATCTTTATAGCCAAGAATATCGGCGGTGATGTCGATTAAGTAGCTGTCTAATTCGGTGTTACGCCATGCTTTGAAGGTGGCTTCCAACTCATCATCAGACAAGCCCACGCCCTCTTTTAAGAATTGGTAAGCTTCACAAATTAATTGCATGTCGCCATATTCGATGCCGTTATGCACCATTTTTACGAAATGGCCTGCGCCATCTTTGCCCACCCAATCACAGCACGCTTCGCCTTTGTCGGTTTTGGCGGAAATCGCTTGTAATACCGGTTTCACGAACGGCCATGCTTCTTCGTTACCGCCCGGCATAATGGATGGCCCGTGGCGTGCACCCTCTTCACCGCCGGAAACACCGGTGCCAATAAAGCGAATGCCTTTTTCACGCAACGCTGCCACACGACGGTTGGTGTCCGGATAGTTTGAGTTACCGCCATCAATAATGATGTCGCCTTCTTCTAAGAGCGGTAGCAATGCATCAATAAATTGATCCACCACCTCACCCGCACGCACCATTAACATCACTTTGCGCGGTTTTTCTAATTTAGCGGCCAAATCTTCTAAAGAATAAGCGCCGATAATGTTCGTGCCTTTTGCCGCACCTTGTAAAAATTCATCCACTTTGGATGTGGTACGGTTATACGCCACCACTTTAAACCCGTGGTCGTTCATATTTAAAATGAGGTTCTGCCCCATCACGGCTAAGCCGATAACACCGATGTCGCCTTTTACTGACATTGTTTTCTCCTGTTTTTATATTAATCCATTGTCTTTGATTTTAAGATTTTTCTAAGTTCTTTTAACGCAATCACTGAATACTCTGTTCTGCTAGATGGATGAACAGTTCTATAACATAAAATATCCTCATCGTAATTACCTGAAAAATAAAACTGTTCTAAATATTTTTTATCTAAACCAGACACCGCACTTTTACCTGCTGGCTTTAAATCATCTTTAAAATAAGCTCTTCTAGCAATGATTGCTTGGTTATCAAGTCCAGATGCAAATATGATAATATTAGGTTGTAAAATTTCAATTTGAGCTTTTAATAAAGATTCTGATATTTTCTTTATATTTGCAAATACTGATTCACTATCTATTTTACTAGGGTTCGATTTTTTATAAGACACACAGAATATATTCGCCCATAAAATACTTGCATTAGGGTTTTCTTGAGATACTTTTCTAAAGAAATTAAAGAAACATTTTCCTTTTTTATTTACTGAGTCAGACCTTTCTAAATTGCGAATAACCCAAGATTTACTCAAACTCATTAATTGATAAACTGAGCTCTGATCATATTTTTCTAGATCCTTTCGCTTCTCTCCCCAACCTCTAGTTTCTCTCCCTACAATTAAAATTCGATGTTTTTTCTGTTTAAAGTCATCAGGCACAAATCCTAAATGAATTTTTGATAAATTAGAGTTGCTTAATAAAGCATCAATTATTTCTTGATTTTCTTTAAAAATATCTTGATATCTTTTCACCAATAGTATCTCAATATCAAGATTTTTTGCCGATGCTTTATCCAAATACCATTCCATCACGCCTTTTCTCCCTAGATGGCGCACGTTTTCCAATGCGTGCCTTTATCTACAAGCACAGGCTATGAAGCGCGCGCTATCAAAGTGGTCATTTTTCTAAGTGTTTTTTGCACCTAAAACAAAATCAGCAGCCATTTGAGAATGCAATTTAGCCGTGTCGAAAAATGGCAATAGCGAGTTGCTTTGATTAACCAGCAATCCGATTTCCGTACACCCTAAAATTACGCCTTCTGCCCCCTGATTTTTCAATTCATCAATAATTTTTAAATAAAATGCTTTTGATTGTGGTAAAAATTTACCCACACAAAGTTCATCAAAAATGATGCGATGAATTTCATTTTGAGTGTCCTCGTTTGGCACGATAGGAGTAATACCTCGGACAATTAAACCATCGCGATAAAAATTATCACTCATAGTAAATTTTGTACCGAGTAAAGCCACTTTATTTAAACCTCGCGATTTAATAGCATCTGCCGTAGCATCTAAAATATGTAAAAATGGAATTGAAATAGCTTGTTCAATTTGTGGTGCAACTTTATGCATAGTATTAGTGGCAAGCACAATACCTTCTGCACCAATCATCTCTAATTTTTTTCCTGCTTTAGCGAGAATCTCTCCGGCTCGTTGCCATTCACTTTGTTTCTGGCATTGCACAATTTCTTCAAATTCCACACTCACCATGACAATAGGCGCAGAAATATTCCCGCCTTTTTTCTGATTCACTAAACGATTGATCTCAGTGTAATAAGTTGCCGTACTTTCCGGGCTCATTCCACCGATAATACCTAATATTTTCATATCGCTCCTTCCTATGATAGCGCACGTTTCCCAACGTGTGCCTTTATCTACAAGCACAGGCTATGAAGCGTGCGCTATCAGAAATCTATCTTCTTGCTACGCAAAAGTGCGGTCATTTTTTCAATTATTTTTTATTTACGCTGGCGCGCGTCTCCCGACGCGTGCCTTACAAATTTAGTAAGTTATCAGCACGCGTCAGGAGACGCGCGCTATCTAAGGGTATAAGAAGCTTGTTTCAGATATCCTATAGCAAAACTTCTTTTAAATTTCTCTAATTAAAGAGCTGCCTTGCTCTAACGTGTCTAGCCACTGCCATTTTTCATGACCGATGAGTTTACTTTCTTCTGAAGAAAATGTTGTACAGCAACGCCCCAAACGATTTTCTAGAGATTGATTTAAATGTTGATACGTAAATTCAATTTGAGTATCGTCAATCCATTTCCCAATTAAAAAGCCTTTTAAAATTTCACCGCCACCATATTCGGCCCAAATCATTTTATCTTGTTGATGGTAATGAAATTCTGTTTGACTACTCACCTCACCATTTGCGGTGTTTTCAACAGCAACAAATTTTTTATTATCTAAATTCAACATTAAAGTCATTCTGCATCTAATGTATCTATATCTTATTTTTGCATAATGTAATGCATTTCTACATTTTTTGCTTTTGCGGCTTTTTCTAGATCTGCTTTATCACTTTGACTATCTCCAACAAGGTATAAAGATACATCCTTGCCGACCTTTTCTGCATTATTTAGTCCATACATAGCAACTGCTTTATTCACAGATTGACTGTTCCCTGCAATTCCGATGTGTAAATTATCTGTAGCTAAAAGAGATACGAGTCGTTTTCCTGAAGTACCACCTGCGGTTCTAATCGTTGCTACAAGCATTCCATTTGAAACTGGGTTTCCGGCTTCTCGAACTTGAAGCATTACTGAGCGATTATCTTTTGGCATTTGTGCCGCTAACTGATCTAAAGATGGACCAGATGAACAAGCAAATAACAAAGTTGAAGTGAGTAGTACAAACAGTTTTTTCATTTTTGTCTCCATATCATTCTAATAAATTAACTCTTCGTCCATGCACTCATGTGCTGTGTAAATCCAATATGCGGATAGTAATCTACCGCTTGTGGGGCGGATAACAGCACAATTTTGGCTTGTGGATGTAATGCCTGTTTGGTGTGTTCAATTAACTGCACGCCGATGCCTTGTTTTTGATATTGCTCGTCCACCGCCAAATCAGACAAATAACAGCAGTAGGCAAAATCCGTCACCGAACGGGCGGCACCCACCAATCGCTCGCCATCCCAAGCTGTCACCAATAAATCGGCATGATGTAACATCGCCGCTACACGTTCTTCATCGTCTAACGGACGACGTGCGCCTAACGAGGTTTTATTAAGCAGTTCAATAAATTGTTCTACTGAAATGGGAACGTTAGTTTTGTATTCGATCATGTCTTTAAACCCACTATGCCTAATCGCAATCCGTTATAGCAATTTTGCCGCCGATTTATCCAAATACCACTCCGTCACGCCGTTTTTCGCCTGAATTTTAGCTGCCGGATAAGGCAGATCTTCCGCCGGTATGGTTTGAATTTCTTTGAGGATTTCCGCTTTGCCTTCGCCTGTCACCAAATAGGTAATGCGTTTGGCTTGTTCAATTAATTTGGCGGTTTTGGAAATACGGAGCTGTCCGCTTTCAGGATGTTTAGCGATGACGGCAAGGTTTTCATCCGCGAAATTGGTTTGATGTGGGAACAAGGAAGCTGTATGCCCGTCTGCGCCCATGCCGAGGATAATCCAATCAAAAACGCCGTCAGGAATGACCGCACTTAATTCTTCTTCAAAGCGTTTAAGCTCTAAGTGCGGTTCATTTTCGCCACGAATTCGGTGAATGTTTTCAGCAGGAATGTTGATGTGATCGAACAAGAGTTTTTGCACTTCGCCATAGTTGCTTTCAGGATCGGATGGACTCACCATGCGCTCATCGCCCCACCAGAAATGGAGGTTTTTCCAGTTAATAGCATCTGCATAAGGCGCTTGTGCCAAGGTTTTAAACAATAATTTCGGTGTAGAACCGCCGGACAAGGAAATGTGTACAGGATGGTTTGCTTGACTATAAATCACAAATTCTTGGGCAATTTTTTCTACCGCATGTTGAGCAGTAGGGAAAGTAATATAGTTCATTGTTTTTCCGTAGGGTGGGCTTTAGCCCACCATTTTATTATGTTAGATATTAGGAACGGTGGGCTGAAGCCCACCCTACATGAGATTGACTAAATTAAACTTTTTTCTTCATCAAACCACTCGGTTTGCGCCATACTTTGCCTTCTTTGGCAATCAGTTTATCGGCTGCTACCGGGCCCCAACTGCCGGCTTCATAGTCATACACGCGACCACCTTGAGCTTTGTAATCCAAAATCGGTTGCACGAATTTCCAAGCAGCGTGTACGGCATCGGTACGGGCAAATAAGGTGGCATCGCCTTTCATGGCATCAAGCAATAAACGCTCGTATGCGGTCATCACAGTCGCGCCCTCTAAATCTGCATAGCGGAAATCCATGGACACTTCTTTTGCTTCAAAGCCGGCGCCCGGTTTTTTCAAGCCGAAGCGCATGGAAATGGCTTCATCGGGCTGAATACGAATGATCAATTTATTTTCCGGTGCATTTTGGCTGAACACCGGGTGCGGTGTGGTTTTGAAGTGAATTACAATTTCGGTAACGCGCGCCGGTAAACGCTTGCCGGTACGCACATAAAACGGCACACCTGCCCAACGCCAGTTTTCAATTTCACAACGCAATGCCATGTAGGTTTCCGTGCGGGAATCTGCCGGCACGCCTTTTTCTTCCAAATAGCCTTTCACCATTTTGCCGTTAATTTCCGCGGCAGTGTATTGACCAAGCACCAAATGATGTTCCATGTCTTCATGGGTTAATGGGCGTAAGCAATGCAATACTTTCGCCACTTCATCACGCATGGAATCCGCATTGATAATCGCCGGTGGCTCCATTGCCACCATCGCCAATACTTGCAGTAAATGGTTTTGGAACATATCACGCATTGCGCCGGAACCGTCGTAATAACCCCCACGCTCTTCTACGCCGATAGATTCGGCACCGGTGATTTCCACGTATTCAATAAAGTTACGATTCCAAAGCGGCTCAAACCAACCATTAGAAAAACGCAACACAAGTAGGTTTTGTACGGTTTCTTTACCTAGATAATGGTCGATACGATAGATTTGGTGTTCCTCAAAGAAGCGATGAATTTGAACGTCCAACGCTTCCGCCGTTTTGCGATCATAGCCAAACGGTTTTTCTACAATCAGACGCTTCCAACCTTGTGTTTCTTTGTTTAATCCATGTTCGGCTAAACATTCCGGAATCACGCCGTATAAACTTGGCGGCGTGGATAAATAATATAAGGTGTTGCCGTTGGTTTTATAGTTTTCATGCAAGGCATCAAGGCGTGGAATCAGTTTGACATAATCCGCTTTGTCTGAGGTGTTAACGGCTTGGTAATATAAATGACCACAAAATTTGGCTAAACACTCACTTTCCCCGCCTTCGTGTTCGATCAGCGTTTGATACATTTTTTGGCGGAAAGATTCATCGTTTAATTCGGTACGCGCTACACCCAACACGGAGAAATTATCGCCCAGTCGATCAATTTTATAAAGGTCATACAACGCCGGAATCAGTTTACGATAAGTTAAATCTCCGGATGCACCGAAGATAACGATACAACAATTTTCTGCTTTCATTTAGTTACCACATTAATGTTACGATTTAATAAATGCCCGTATGATAAGGAAAATCATCGGACATTTCTAATCACTCTGATGAATCGGAGTGAAAGATATTACCCCATGAAAAATCTCGCGTTACGCCCATCAAAAAGTCCGGATTGACGAAAGATTCTCGTTGATTGTAAGTCAACGGTTGATAATTTAAGTCAAAAACCACGCCGCCCATTTCCGCCAGCAAAATCTCTGCGGCAGCGGTATCCCATTCGCCGGTCCGTCCTAAGCGAATATAGCAATCACAGATCCCCTCGGCGACCAAGGTGCTTTTTAAGCCGCTGGAACCGTAAATCTGGAATGCATAGTCAAAATTCGCACTTAAAATCGACCGCACTTTTTCCGCTGCAGCCGTAGAACCAACGGCAATGCGCAAAGGTCGGTCTGAAGCAATATGACGAAACGCCAATTTACAGGGTTTTCCCTCTTGCAGCTTATAGGCGCCAAATCCTTTCATGGCGTAATAGGTGTAGCCCAATATCGGAGCATGAATCACGCCCAGCACCGGTTGATGATTTTTCACTAAGCTAATGAGCACCGAAAATTGATCGGTGCGATTAATAAATTGTTGCGTGCCATCAAGAGGGTCAATTAACCAATAGGACGCCCACGCCTGCCGCTCCGCAAGGGGGATCTTACAATTTTCTTCTGACAAAAGGGGAATTTGCGGGGTAAGTGCGGTCAGTTTTTCCGTTAAAAATTGACTGGAAAACAAATCCGCTTCTGTCACCGGAGTATTATCCGCTTTGATCTGTACCGACACCGAATGTTGATAAAAACGCTGTAAATGCTCACCTGCCTGCTGAGCGATATGAATCACATCCTGTAATAACTGTGTGGTGAGAATAGGCATTGCATCCCCTCTTATTTTTTGTCGATTTATCTCTCTTTTGGCAACAGCAACGGGAGTGTCAACACGGAATAAAGCGCCATACCGCAACTAAATAATAAGGCGACATCTAATGCGCCACTATATAACCAAGTCCCAAAGGTCATCGATGTTTCGAATAAGGTCATGTAAATATATCCGGCAACATTGCTATAACAAAATGCAATAATCGCTGAAATCAGCACAATCGCAAACACATTATAACGGGTATAACGGTAGGCCTTCGCCCATAAGGCAATTAGAAATGCCGGAATGGTAGCGATAAAAAACGTGCTAGAAAAATAAAATACGATTAAATCAGTAACGGTAAACGTTTCATCGATATTATCGTTAAGACAAAACCCGATGATCATGCCCAAAATTTGCAGAATAAACGGAAATACAATGAATGCTTTTAAGTAAGGAAATTTAGACGACATAAGAATTCCTGAGTAAAAAAATAGGCTATCAAAAGACAGCCTATTGTAGAGTAATTTTAGCGATTACGCAGATTTTTTTGCACGTAATACACGCAAGGTGAAAATGGTCACACCGGCGATAAATACGACTAAACCAAGCACTTCACCAATCGTATCCCAGTTTGCCAAATTCAAGGCCAATGGCGCCTCAGAACCACCGGAGGTAACGGAGGCGGCAATAATAAAGGCTAATACAACGCCCATTAAGCTTTCGCCTACAATCAAGCCCGCGGCGAACAAGGTACCAAAACGCTCTGCTCGTTTGTTCACGTCTTTGTCGCCGCTACGCGCTGCATATTTGGTGATGTGGCGATTAATTAACCACGCCAAGAATGCCCCGGTGACAACCGGCATATTAATAGAAGGTGGTAAGTAGATACCAATCCCCACCGCCAATACTGGTAACGCAAAGGCTTTATTGCTTACTTTTTTCAAGAAGCTATCAATAATGATTAACACTGCCCCTAAACCTACACCGGTAAGAATATACGTCCATTCTAATTTATTAGAGAAAATCCCTTGTGAAATGGTAGTCATCAACGTTGCTTGCGGTGCAGATAAGGCTTGTGATGGATCCATGTCAGGACGCGGTAATGCGCCGGTAAAACCATAAGCGTGATAAAGAATTTCCAATACCGGAGCAATCACTAATGCGCCTACGAAGCAACCGATAATTAACGCCACCTGTTGACGCCAAGGCGTCGCTTCGACCAATAAACCGGTTTTTAAATCTTGCAGGTTATCGTTAGAAATGGTCGCCGTGGTTAACACGATAGACGCAGTAAACAAGGTAAGTGCGGTCAAGAATTTCTGTCCATCGGCGGTTTCAAATAAACCGGAAGCATTACCGATAGAAACCAATACCAAAGAAATCACGATCACGGAAATAATCCCGATACCAGAAATCGGACTGGAGGAAGATCCCACAAGTCCCGCCATGTAACCGGAAGCTGCCGCCACGAAGAAACCGATAAATACCGCCAAGAAAGTACAAACCACCACCAACAATAACGCTAATTCCGGAGAAACCGGTGCGGCAGCGATAAAGTGATGTAAGGAAATCACGATTAACGCCACAGTGGCAATTAAAATGTAAATCATGGTTTTTGGTGAAAGGTCGATATCAATACGATGATCCGACGCTTCTTGCGCGCCTTTCAACATACGGAAAGAATGCACCATGCCTTGCACCATTGGTTTCATCAGAATCAATAAAGTCCAAATAGCCGCAATCCCGATGGTTCCCACACCAATAAAACGGACTTTCGTTTTCCACATGCTCATGGCGTAACTTACAATAGTTCCATCAGTTGGCATATCACCAGACATGGTAAAGAACGGTACCGCTAAGCCCCAAGCAAAGAAGGTACCCAACAATATCGCAATACCGCCGACGATACCGATCAAATAACCCGCCCCTAATAAGGCTAAAGAAAAGCCCATCGGCAATTGGAAGATGGCTTTGCCACCCGGGCCGGTAAACCACGCGCTGGCACCATCTGCCATCAAACGTAAACCGTTCGTTAAAAACGCCACAACGCTGGCAAAAATACCGCCATAAGCAATATCTTTCACGCCGCTGTCGGCATCAGAATTGTTACCGGCTTTTAAAATTTCTGCCGCGGCAACACCTTCCGGATAAGGTAAATCACTGTTTACCACCATGGCACGACGCAATGGAATCGTGAACAACACGCCCAATGTACCGCCCGCGGCACAAATCAACATGGTTTGCCAGAACGGGAAGTCTTGCCAGTAGCCCATCATCAATAAGCCCGGCAACACGAAAATCACGGAAGAAAGCGTCCCCGCAGAAGATGCTTGAGTTTGCACCATGTTGTTTTCCAAGATACTGGAATCTTTAAAGAATTTCAGTACCGCCATGGAAATAACTGCCGCCGGAATCGACGACGCAAACGTCATCCCCACTTTCAGACCCAAATAAACGTTAGATGCGGTAAACAACACCGTAATCAACGCCCCAAGGAACATACCTCGGAAGGTCAACTCTTTTAAGTTTGTAGATTGCATAACACATTACCTATTTTTTTAATAAAAAACGTTGCCACCTTGACAAAAAAGCAGCGAATAATCAAGTTTCATTTAATATTTTTTCATTTTCATTAGAATTTATTCAAATCACAATACCAATTATTTATGATTATTTAAATAATCCCGAAGTAAATAAAGTGCGGTCAGATTTTTCGCTTCATTGAATTCAGAGTCATACAATAACTCGTTAATGTTTGCCAACGGCACGCGTACCACTTGCAACGGTTCCGGCTCGTCACCTTCCAGTTTGCTCGAATAAAAATTCTGTGCCAATAAAATGTGCATAGGATTATTCATGAAGCCAACGGATGAATTAATCGTGCGCAAATGTACCCAAGATATTGCGCCTAAACCGATTTCTTCTTGTAACTCGCGATTAGCGCTTTGTTCCGGCGTTTCACCGGCATCCATTCTGCCTTTCACAAACCCCAATTCATAGCGCTCTGTTCCCATGGCATATTCACGCACTAACAACATATCATCGCCATCGATCGCCACCACCATCACCGAGGCATATTTGCCGGGGCGAAAACGTTCATAAGTGCGGTGCGTTCCGTTGGCGAATTTCAAATCCACCGATTGAATTTCAAATATCGTTGATTTTGCTACAGTTTTTATATTGAGAATGGTTGGTTTTTGTAACATTGTTCTCTTCTTCCCTTGTTTTACAAACTACCGAAATAGCGATACCATACCCCACTATTTTTACAAAGAAAAGGGACCACAACAGGGATGGCGCAACAAAAATTTGACTGGCAAGCAATCGACACCGTGATTCTGGATTTAGACGGCACACTAATCGATCTGTATTTCGATCATCGTTTCTGGAAAAAGGTGGTGCCGCAGGCGTATGCCGACAAATTCAAGCTTTCCGTGGAACAAAGCCGTGAACTGATCCATCGCCGTTATCAACAGGTGGAATTCAGTATGCAATGGTATTGCATTGATTTTTGGGCGAAAAATTTAGATTTACCGTTGCGCGAATTGTTACAACAACAGCGCGACTACATCAAAGTGCGGTCGGATGTGTATCCGTTTTTACAGGCTGCCCGCAAACGCTGCAAGAAATTGATTTTACTCACTGACAGCCACCCGTTTAGTTTGGCAGAAAAATTAAAACACTGTGATTTAGCACCGCACTTTGATTTATTGCTCTCCAGCCATCAGTTTAATGCGCCCAAAGTGGAACAGTCTTTGTGGCAACGTTTGCAACAATTCACGCCATTCGATCCGAGCCGAACCCTTTTTATTGACGACACAGAACCGGTGTTAGATAGCGCTAAAAAATTTGGCATTGCCTACACTATCGGCGTGGAAAATCCGGACAGTACCTTGGCGGACAAATCCTTTGAGCGCCATTTCTCCGTCAAAAACTACCGCACTTTACTGTAAGGAAGCGGCAACATGGCAAAACATTCTCAACTAGAAGAAGAAAAAGAAGCAGTGCGTTTGGACAAATGGCTGTGGGCAGCGCGTTTTTACAAAACCCGCACACTCGCCAAAGAGATGATTGACGGAGGCAAAGTCCATTACAACGGGCAACGCAGCAAACCGAATAAAATCGTGGAAGTGGGCGCCACCCTAAAAATACGCCAAGGCAGTGACGAAAAGGAAATCGTTGTGTTGGCGCTTTCCACCCAACGACGAGGTGCGCCCGAAGCGCAACTGCTCTATCGGGAAACGGAACAAAGCCTTGCCAATCGAGAAAAACTTGCCATGGCGCGCAAAATGAATGCGCTGTCCATGCCGCACCCTGATCGCCGCCCGGACAAAAAAGAACGTCGCGATTTACTTAAATTCAAACATCAAAACCGAGCATAAGCGCCACCTTGTAATCGAGGGAAACGCCCTTATATTTGGCGAACAACATTCAATTAGGAACAAAAGATGACGACTTATACCAAAGACAACGACCAACTTTATCGTTACCTGTTCAAAGACCGTGCAGTGCGTGGCGAATGGGTACGCTTAAATCAAACGTTCAACGACACCTTAAACACCCATCATTACCCGCAAGCCGTACGCAATTTATTAGGCGAAATGATGGTCGCCACCAGTTTGCTGACCGCCACCTTAAAATTTAACGGCGACATCACCGTGCAAATTCAAGGCGACGGCCCGTTAAAACTGGCGTTAGTCAACGGCAACGATCAGCAACAAATCCGTGCGCTTGCCCGTTTACAAGGCGATATTGATAACGGCATGACCCTGCACCAAATGATCGGCAAAGGCGTGTTGGTGATCACCATTGCACCGAAAGAAGGCGAACGTTATCAAGGTATTGTACCACTGGACAAACCCACCATCAGCGAATGTTTGGAAGACTATTTCGTCCGTTCCGAACAACTCCAAACGCAACTGATTATCCGCAGCGGTGAATATGACGGCAAACCGGTCGCCGCCGGCGTGTTATTGCAAATCGTCCCGGATGGTTCAGGCTCACCGGACGATTTCGAGCATTTAGCTACCTTAACCGCCACCATTAAAGACGAAGAGATTTTTGGCTTAAGCGCAGAAGAATTGTTGTACCGCTTATACCACGAAGAAACCGTTGAACTCTTCGCACCGCAATCGGTGACCTTCCACTGTGGCTGTTCGCAAGAACGTTCAGGCGCTGCCTTGTTGTTAATTTCGGAAGAAGAAATCGACCATATCCTCGCTGAACACCAAGGCACCATCGATATGCAATGCGAATGCTGTGGCACGCATTATTTCTTCAATAAAGAAACGATTGAGAAGTTAAAAGCATCAAGCCACTAACAAAAAAATCCCGCAAATCAGTTTGCGGGATTTTTTATGTTTCACCTTGCGTTACGGCAATAAGCTTTCTAATTGCCACAATTCGTTTAAAGGCTCGCGGCGACGAATAAGATACGCTTTATCGCCATCCACCATCACTTCCGCCGTTCTTGGGCGAGAGTTATAGTTAGAAGACATACTTGCGCCGTAGGCGCCGGCGGAGCGTTGGGCTAAATAATCTCCTTCCGCGATGGCAAGTTTGCGTTGTTTGCCGAGGAAATCGGAAGTTTCGCAAATCGGGCCGACCACATCATAGATTTTTTCTTCACGCGCTAAAGTGCGGTCGATTTCCAGAATGTTCATGTAGGCCTGATACAGTGCCGGGCGAATCATGTCGTTCATACCCGCATCCACAATGGCAAAATTGCGGCTTTCGTTAGATTTTAAATATTCCACTTTGGTGACTAAAATGCCCGCGTTGGCGGTAATGGCGCGACCCGGTTCGACGATGATTTCTAGCTCACTGAATGCACTTAATTTTTCCCATAACGCTGTGGCGTATTCTGTCGGATGTGGCGGTGTTTCGTCCGTGTAAGTCACACCCAAACCGCCACCTAAGTCCAAGTGTTTTAAATGGATGCCATCTTGTTTTAATTGTTCCATGAGGACAATTAAGCGATCTACCGCATCTAAAAATGGTTGTAATTCAGTGAGTTGTGAGCCAATATGGCAATCCATGCCGACAATTTTAATATTTGGTAAGGTGGCGGCTAATTTATAGACTTCTCGAGCTTGTTCTACGCTCACTCCGAATTTATTTTCTTTCAGCCCGGTGGAGATATAAGGGTGGGTATGAGCATCCACATCCGGATTTACGCGCAATGAAATCGGGGCAATTTTGCCCATTTCACCGGCGATTTGATTAATACGTAATAATTCCGCTTCCGATTCCACGTTAAAACAACGAATATTGACTTCTAAGGCACGGGCGATTTCTTGGCTGGATTTTGCGACGCCGGAAAAGACCACTTTAGCTGCGTCACCGCCGGCGGCAAGGACGCGTTCCAATTCCCCTTGAGACACAATGTCAAAGCCTGAACCTAATTTCGCCATTATGTTTAAAATCGCAATATTCGGGTTCGATTTTACGGCAAAACACACTAAATGCGGATGCTCGCCAAACGCGTTATTAAACGCGTGCCAATGGCGTTCAAGGGTGGCACGGGAGTAAACATACAACGGCGTACCAAATTGTTCGGCCAATTGTTTGACCGGCAAATTTTCTGCCATGAGTTGATTGTTTTTATATTGGAAAAAGTCCATAAGGTCGCCTATAAAAAGTTATTTGGTTGTTTTCTGAGCGCTGTCTTGTTCAGGAAAATATAATGGACCTTTAACGCCGCAGCCGGTACTTAGCGCACACAATGTCACGAGTAAAAATACGGAAATCAGTTTTTTCATTGGTTGCTCCTACTCAAATTAGACTGTTCTTTTTACCACTAAATCCGGCTTTGTGCTATCACAACGCACAGAAAATCTTTATAATTTCCGCCCTACTGTCATTTATTGGAGTGATTTTATGAATATCATCGAGTTTCATCAGAAAATCGAGCAAATTTGGGATGAAATTGAAGAGCAACTGGAAGCGCAAGATTGTGACGCCGATTGTGAACGCCAAGGCTCCGTGTTCACGATTACGCTTGGCGATCGCAGTCAAATAGTGATCAACAAACAAGAACCGTTGTTAGAATTATGGTTGGCGAGCCACAATGGCGGTTTCCATTTTGCCTATAAAAATGGACGTTGGGTCAGCAACGACGGCTTAGACTTCTGGCAAGCGCTAACCGAAGCGCTTGCTAAACATGGTGAGCAGGTGCAGTTCGGTTAATGAATCACCTTACCCCATCCGAATCTACCAAAAGTGCGGTGGATTTTCTCGATAAATCGTCGACAAAATCCACCGCACTTTATGCGACGGCAAAGAATGTGTTGCATTCGGTGTTCGGCTATCAAGCTTTCCGCAAAGGGCAAGAGGAAATTATCCAGGCGGCGCTGAATGGGCAAGACTGTTTGGTCATTATGGCGACGGGTACGGGAAAATCCCTGTGCTATCAAATTCCAGCATTGTGTTTTGATGGGATGACCTTGGTGGTGTCGCCGTTGATTTCTTTGATGAAAGACCAAGTGGATCAACTGCGTGCGAGCGGCGTAGAAGCGGATTATTTAAACTCCTCGCAAACCTTTGAAGAACAGCAACAGGTGCAAAATAGGGCGATTTCCGGGCAGTTAAAATTGTTGTATTTGTCCCCGGAAAAAGTCATGACCAACAGTTTTTTCCAATTTATTTCTTTATGTCAGGTGAGCTTTATCGCCATTGATGAGGCGCACTGCATTTCCCAATGGGGGCACGATTTTCGCCCTGAATATACCCAACTGGGCGGCTTAAAAGGCAGTTTCCCGAACGTGCCGATTATGGCTTTGACAGCCACGGCAGATCCCACAACGCAACAAGATATTCTGCAAAATCTCCGGCTAAATCGACCGCACTTTCATGTGGGCAGTTTCGATCGTCCGAATATTCGTTACACCTTGGTAGAAAAATTTAAGCCGATGGAGCAGCTTTGCCGTTTCGTGGTGGCACAAAAAGGCAAAAGTGGCATTGTTTATTGCAACAGCCGCAACAAAGTAGAGCGTATTGCGGAGTCCCTGTGCAACAAAGGTGTGCGAGCAGCAGCGTATCATGCGGGTATGGAAAATAGCTTGCGGGAAAAGGTACAACGGGATTTTCAGCGGGATAACATTCAAGTGGTGGTGGCGACGATTGCCTTCGGTATGGGGATTAATAAATCCAACGTACGCTTTGTGGCGCATTTTGATTTACCGCGTAGCATTGAATCCTACTATCAAGAAACCGGTCGTGCAGGGCGGGATGATTTGCCGGCAGAAGCGGTGTTGTTCTACGATCCGGCGGATTATGTGTGGCTGAACAAAATGCTCATGGAAAAGCCGGAAACGCCACAACGTCAAATCGAACAGCATAAATTGCAAGCCATCGGCGAATTTGCCGAGAGCCAAACCTGTCGCCGTTTAGTTTTATTAAATTATTTTGGCGAACATCGTCAAACAGTCTGCCAAAATTGCGATATTTGTCTCGATCCACCGAAAAAATACGATGGGTTGTTGGATGCGCAAAAAATCATGTCGGCAATTTATCGTACAGGTCAATGTTATGGTGCTCATTATGTCATTGCCGTCTTGCGTGGCATGAATAACCAGAAAATTCGTGACCATCAGCACGACCAACTGAGTGTGTATGGCATCGGCAAAGAACACAGCACGGAATACTGGCAGTCCGTGTTGCGCCAGTTAATTCATTTGGGTTTTGTGCGCCAAATCATCGGCGAGTACGGTAACACGTTACAGTTAACAGAAAATGCCAAGCCGATTTTGCGGGGAGAGATGCCTTTAGAATTGGCAACACCACGTCTATCGTCTATCGTTACCACTGCCATGATGCACAAAAGTGCGGTCGGTTCTTACGACAAAGATTTATTTGCACGTTTGCGCTTCTTGCGTAAGCAAATTGCCGATAAAGAAAACATTCCGCCATATATCGTGTTTAACGATGCGACCTTGCAAGAAATGGCGCAGTACCAACCGGTTAGCAATATTGAGATGTTGCAAATTAACGGTGTTGGTACGATTAAATTGGAGCGTTTCGGACAAGCGTTTCTGTCTTTAATCCGCGAACATAAAAATGCCCGCGCAACAGAATAAGTCTAACTACCGTTTAAGTGCAGTTATGTTTAGCTAATTGCGCAAAATTTTGCTATAATCCCGCCCAATTTTTTACGAATTACACAGAGAAAAATTATGTCAACAACTACTCCAGAAACTTATGGTGCAAACAGTATTAAAGTGCTGAAAGGGCTTGATGCGGTGCGTAAACGTCCCGGTATGTATATCGGTGACACAGACGATGGAACGGGTTTACACCATATGGTTTTTGAGGTGGTCGATAACGCCATTGATGAAGCCTTGGCCGGGTATTGTGATGACATCGTGGTGACTATTCATTCCGATAATTCTGTTTCCGTGCAAGATGACGGGCGCGGTATTCCGGTAGATATTCACCCGGAAGAAGGTGTTTCTGCCGCAGAAGTTATCATGACGGTTTTGCATGCGGGCGGTAAATTTGACGACAACTCCTATAAAGTCTCCGGTGGTTTGCACGGAGTGGGCGTGTCTGTGGTTAATGCATTGTCTGATAAATTACAACTGACTATTCGCCGTCAAGGCAAAGTGCATGAACAATTTTATCGCCTTGGCGATCCCGTTGCTCCGTTAGCGGTCATTGGTGAAACCACCCAAACCGGTACCACCGTGCGTTTCTGGCCAAGCCCGACTATCTTCACTAATATTGAATTTGAATACGATATTTTAGCCAAGCGTTTAAGAGAATTGTCTTTCTTAAACTCCGGCGTTTCCATTCGTTTAATTGACGAACGCACCGACAAACAAGACCATTTCCATTATGAAGGCGGTATTCAAGCGTTCGTGGAATATATCAATCGTGGCAAAACTCCGATCCACCCGAAACCGTTCTATTTCTCTGCAGAAAAAGACGGTATTGGTGTGGAAATTGCGTTGCAATGGAACGACGGTTATGCAGAAAATATTTACTGCTTTACCAACAACATTCCACAACGCGATGGCGGTACGCACTTGGCGGGTTTCCGCGGGGCGATGACCCGTACGTTGAATAACTACATGGAAAATGAAGGTTATACCAAAAAATCCAAAGTGGCGACTTCCGGTGATGATGCCCGTGAAGGCTTGGTGGCCGTGATTTCCGTGAAGGTACCGGATCCGAAATTTTCTTCTCAAACAAAAGACAAATTGGTTTCCTCCGAAGTAAAAAGTGCGGTGGAATCTTTGATGAGCGAGTATTTGCAAACCTATTTGTTGGAAAATCCAAACGATGTAAAAATCATCGTGAGCAAAATCATTGATGCGGCACGTGCCCGTGAAGCGGCACGTAAAGCGCGTGAAATGACTCGTCGTAAAGGCGCACTAGACTTAGGCGGCTTACCGGGTAAATTGGCGGATTGTCAGGAGCGTGATCCGGCGTTATCCGAACTTTATATTGTGGAGGGTGACTCTGCGGGTGGTTCGGCAAAACAAGGGCGTAATCGTAAAAACCAAGCGATTCTGCCGTTAAAAGGGAAAATCCTGAACGTGGAAAAAGCCCGCTTTGACAAAATGTTATCTTCTGCAGAAGTGGGTACATTGATTACGGCGCTAGGTTGCGGTATCGGTCGTGACGAATATAACCCGGATAAATTGCGTTATCACAGCATTATTATCATGACCGATGCGGATGTGGATGGCTCGCACATTCGTACGTTGTTATTGACTTTCTTCTATCGTCAAATGCCGGAGCTGATTGAACGCGGTTATGTGTATATTGCCCAACCACCGTTGTATAAAGTGAAAAAAGGCAAACAAGAGCAATACATTAAAGACGATGAAGCCATGGCGGAATTTGAATTGGCGATTGCGTTGGAAAATGCGGCGCTTTATGTGAATGAGAATGCGCCGGGTATGCAAGGTGTGGCGTTACAAAATCTCGCTTCCGAATATCTTGCAGTACAAAAAATGACGACCCGCTTGAGTCGTTATTATCCGGAAAGCGTGTTGAAAGAATTGATTTATCAACCGGCGTTGACCACCGCGTTAATGCAACAGGAAAGTACGGTCAATTCTTGGGCTGATTCTTTAGTTGTTTCTTTAAATGGAAAAGAAACCGACGGCAGACATTATAGCTATCGTTTGCAATTCAATGCTGAGCGAAACTTGCATGAAGTGGTATTGACAGTGAGAACACACGGGATTGATACGGATTATTTCTTGAACTTCCAATTTGTAACCGGTAATGAATATGCCCGCTTAATTGCATTGGGTGAAAAATTGGTCGGTTTATTAGAAGAAAACGCTTACGTGATGCGTGGCGAACGCAAACAAATGGTCACCTCATTCGAGCAGGCAATTGACTGGTTAATGAAAGAATCTCGCCGTGGTTTGATGATTCAACGCTATAAAGGGTTAGGTGAAATGAACCCGGAACAGCTTTGGGAAACAACAATGGATCCGAATACTCGCCGTATGTTGAAAGTGTCTATCAAAGATGCGGTGGCGGCAGATCAGCTATTTACCACCTTGATGGGAGATGAAGTTGAGCCTCGTCGCGAATTCATTGAAAGTAATGCATTAAGAGCGAATTTGGATATTTAAAGCAGCCTATTGCGTTTTATCCTGTTCACACAAGCATAGAAAAGCCGGCAATATCGCCGGCTTTTTTACGTGATGAATGTTTCCATTAACCTTGCAATGACACGCGTTTCATATCTTTCATGTAACCACGCAATTCTTGGCCAATTAATTCTACCGGATGATTACGGATTGCATCGTTCACATCGCGTAAGGTGATGTTGTCGATTTCCACGGTTGGTGTTGGTTCGCCGATGTCACCTTTGCGTAAGGTCGGCACCAATGCTTTTTGCATAATTGGGCCGGCAACGTTAGCGAATAAGTAGTTGCCGTATTCTGCAGTGTCGGAAATCACCACGTTCATTTCATATAAACGTTTACGCGCGATGGTGTTGGCGATTAACGGCAATTCGTGTAAGGACTCGTAGTAAGCAGATTCTTCGTAAATGCCGCTGGCCACCATGGTATCGAATGCTAATTCCACACCGGCTTTAACCATCGCAATCATTAACACGCCATGGTCGAAATATTCTTGCTCGCTGATTTTGCCATCGTATTTTGGCGCGTTTTCAAAAGCGGTTTTGCCGGTTTCTTCACGCCATTTTAAAAGGTTGGCATCACCATTTGCCCAATCTTCCATCATCACACGAGAGAATTCGCCGCTGATGATATCGTCCATGTGTTTGGCAAATAAGAACGCCAATTCTTCTTTGATTTGTTCCGCTAACTCGAACGCACGCAATTTTGCGCTGTTGGACAAGCGATCCATCATCAACGTGATGCCGCCTTGTTTTAAGGCTTCGGTGATGGTTTCCCAACCGTATTGCACTAATTTGCCCGCATAAGCCGGATCTTTGCCGTCAGCCACTAATTTGTCGTAGCAAATGAGAGAACCGGCTTGCAACATACCGCAAAGGATGGTTTGTTCTCCCATTAAGTCGGATTTAACTTCCGCCACGAAAGAGGATTCCAACACGCCTGCACGATGACCACCGGTTGCCGCCGCCCAAGCTTTGGCGATTTCTAAACCTTCGCCTTGTGGGTCATTTTCTGGGTGCACGGCGATCAACGTCGGTACGCCAAAACCACGTTTGTACTCTTCACGTACTTCTGTACCCGGGCATTTTGGTGCCACCATCACGACAGTGATGTCAGGACGAATTTGTTCGCCCACCTCAACAATGTTTAAACCGTGGGAATAGCCCAATGCAGCACCTTTTTTCATTAATGGCATGACATCAGCAACCACTTTGGAGTGTTGTTTGTCCGGGGTGAGGTTAATGACTAAATCGGCGGTTGGAATCAGTTCTTCATAAGTGCCCACTTTAAAACCATTTTCACTGGCACGTTGGAATGACGCACGTTTTTCTGCGATGGCTTCGGGACGTAATGCGTAGCTGATGTCTAGACCTGAATCACGCATATTTAACCCTTGGTTTAACCCTTGTGCACCGCAACCGACAATCACGATTTTCTTGCCTTTCAAGAAATCCGCTTCCGTTGCGAACTCACTACGATCCATAAAACGGCAACGACCGAGTTGGTCTAATTGTTGGCGTAAGTTTAAGGTGTTGAAATAATTAGCCATGATGTTTTCCTTTTGTGTGGGAGTGTTTGTTTAGGTTTGGGTGATTATAGGGTGTTTTGGTGTTGCGTAAAGTGATATTATTGGGATTTTATGTTGCGATTTTTGCAATTATCTACATTTAGAAGAATCGGTTTCGCCGATGGCGGCCTTCTTTCTTTGATTCGCTTCGCTCAAACAAAGCGAAATTTAGCTAAAAATTGCATTTCCATAAGGGCGTCTTACACGGAGGAAATAATTTGTTTTTTAAAAAAGTGCGGTTGAATTTTTAGGTGTTTTTTATTTCAAAAAACATTTTTAGAAATGACCGCACTTTTGAATCTATTGACATAATACACTTTAAGTGGCGCTCGAATAAAATGGGGTCCCCATCTGAACCGCCTGAGCGATTTGCAATTTTTAGGAAATTTTCGTTTGTCTGAGCCGCTGGCGGCGAGTTCGAAAATTTTCGTAAAGAAAATTGCAAGTGAGTGAAGATAAGCGGTGAAGCTGGGGTGTGTTTTCTTTTGCCTACTTTGCTTTGCACAAGCAAAGAAAAGTAGGTCATTCTCAATGAAATTGAGAATGAAACCTAACTTAAGATTAAAAACATGACTTTTAACGATCTCAAAATCTTCATCACCCTCACCCAAACTCAAAACTTCGCCAAAACGGCGGCGTTGCACCACATGTCGCCGTCAACTTTGTCCCGTCAAATTCAAAAAATCGAAGAGGAACTGGGACGGCAACTTTTGTGGCGGGATAATCGTCAGGTATCGCTCACACCGAATGGAGAGGTATTTTTAGCGTTTGCACAGCAGCAGTGGCAGAATTGGATGCTGTTTCAACAGCAGCTACATACCCAAGAGGAAGAGCTTAGCGGGGAGCTTAAGCTGTATTGCTCGGTGACGGCGTCGTATAGCCATTTGCCGGGGATTTTGGAGAAATTCCGTGCGCATTATCCGAAAGTGGAAATTCAACTGACCACAGGCGATCCGGCGCAGGCGGTACATTTGGTGCAGGCTCAGCAGGTGGATTTGGCGTTGGCAGGGAAACCGCCGGTATTGCCGAGTGCGGTGACATTTCATTATATCGATGATATTGCGTTGTCGATGATTGCGCCTCGTGTGGCATGTTCGGCGACACAGTTATTGCAGCAAGATCCCATCAATTGGCAACAAGTTCCTTTTATTCTGCCGTTAGATGGTATGGCGCGGCAGCGGATCGAAGAATGGTTTAAACAAAAAGGCATTAAACACCCAAAAATCTATGGCACCGTGGCGGGGCATGAAGGCATAGTGTCCATGGTGGCACTGGGCTGTGGTTTGGCGTTATTGCCCGATGTGGTGATTAAGAACAGTCCGTTGAATAGCCAAATTTCTACCTTGCAGTTAGAGGAACCGATTACCCCTTTTGAACTCGGTGTTTGCGCCTTGAAGCCTGCCTTAGAACACCCTTTAGTGCGTGCATTTTGGCAGTTATTAGCGTAAAGTGCGGTCATAATTTAAGGAGTTTTTATGCTAAAAGGCGTTGCGTTTTCATTATTTGCCTCTCTGCTGTTTGGCTACATGTATTATTTTTCTACGCTGTTGCTGCCTTTGAGTGGCACCGATATTTTCGGTTATCGCATTGTATTTACCCTGCCTTTTGTGGCGGCTGCTGTGATTTTGTTTAAACAAAAAATGGCGTTGATTGCCCATTTAAAACGCATTCAAAGACAACCGCACTTTGCGTTGGCTTTTCTCTTTACCGGTGCGTTGATGGGTTTTCAAATGTGGCTATTTTTATGGGCACCTAATAACGGCAGCTCGCTCAGCGTTTCTTTCGGTTATTTATTATTGCCCTTGGTGATGGTGGCGGCGGCGCGAATAATCTTTAAAGAACGGATTTCGCGCATTAAGTTTTTAGCCGTACTGATTGCCGCCGTGGGGGTGATTTCCAACATCGCTTTAAAAGGGGAAATTTCTTGGGAAGCGTTGGTAATTTGCGTGGGATATACCTCTTATTTTGTGGTACGTCGAATGTGGAAAATGACCGATCTTGCGGCATTCTTCTTAGAAATGTTGACCCTTTTACCATTTTGTATCTATTTCGCCTGGCGGGTTGATATTGCCCAAGTACAACAAAGTAATCCGAATATTTTGGTCTTGTTGCTGCTGCTTGGCTTGATTAGCGGGACGGCACTTAATTCTTACATTCTTGCCAGCAATCATTTGCCGATGAACTTGTTGGGCTTACTTGGTTATGTAGAACCTTGCCTGATGGTGGGAATTTCCTTATTAATTGGTGAAAAGATTGATGCGCAAAGTTATCCGCTGTTTATTTGTTTGGTCCTTGCCATGCTCTTGATTATCACGGATGGCATTCTACAAGCGAAAACACGCCAATAGCCTTATAACTGCTTAAACAGCGGCGTAATGTTCGGCATTACGCCACGCCATAAATGGAAAGCATGCGCCGCCTGCGCCAATAACATGCCGAAACCGTCACTTCGGTTTTGTACGCCTAACGTACGACAGCGTGCTAAAAATGGCGTGTCTTTTTGTCGGTCATATTGCATGTCATAAACCGCTTTTGCTGCTCGCAGAATCTCATCGTTAATTTGTATCGTACCGCCGTGCAGACCTGAGGAGGTCGCATTGATAATCACATCAAAGGATTGCGTGGGAAGTTGACTCAGTTCTACGGCACGAATATTGCCGTAAGGCGAAAATTTTTCTGCCAACAGTTGCGCTTTGGCTAAAGTGCGGTTGGCAATCACAATGTTTTGCTGTGCATGTAAAAGCGGTAGCAACACGCCTTTAGTGGCACCGCCTGCACCTAAAATGAGTAGGGTTTGATTCGGCTTAAGCCAATTCAATCGCTGCAAATCCGTCACCAGTCCTGCGCCGTCAGTGTTGTCCGCATACAGCGTGCCATCATCTAATTTTTTCAACGTATTGCAGGCTTCCGCCATCAAACAACGCTCACTGTGTGAATCTGCCAGCTTGAACGCTCGTTCTTTGAAAGGCGAGGTGATATTACATCCCGCCGCACCCTGCGCAAAAAACGCCGATAATTGTCGTTCAAAATCCTGTTCGTCGCCTAACATGGCGTCGTATTGCACGTCTTGTGCGGTTTGTTCGGCAAAAATGCGGTGAATTTGCGGCGATTTGCTTTGAACAATCGGGTTGCCCCAAACGGCATATAACATGATTTATCCTTGACGAAAAACTTGGTTGGTGAAAATGTCGCGAATTTCGGACGGATTCACTGCGCCGCCCACAGGCATATCCAGCACCGGAAAATCCGTGCCGAATTGTTGTTTCACATTTTGTGCCGTGCGGCAAGGCGGCAGTCCGGTTAAGTTGGCGCTGGTAGAGGTGAGTGCAAAGCCTGCCTGTTCGCATAACAGCTTAACGGCAGGGTGTTGGCTGATGCGCACCGCAATGCTGTCAAAATCGCCGGTAAGAAATTTTGGCGTCGTCATTTTTGCCGGTACGACCCATGTCGTTGGCCGATCATATTGCGTGGTTAAGCGTTGCCAATGTTCTTCCATCAAACGGCTTTCATCTATAAAAGGTAACAAAAAATCCGTGCTCGGCGCAATTAAAATCAGCCCTTTTGACATCGGGCGCTGTTTTAAAACAAGTAAATTTTCCACCGCACTTTGGCTGTTTGGATTACAACCTAAGCCGAAAACCGCTTCGGTGGGGTAAGCGACAACTTGCTGATTTTTTAAATGGTTAACAATCTCTTGTAAATTCATGAGGTTACTCGGTCGTAAAAATATGGCGGCAGGTTTTATTCACACATTGCCAAGTGCGTTGTTCGCCCTGTTGTTTTTTTAATAAGGCTAAATTGCCATGGCATTGTGGACAGTCCACTAAATAGGGTTTAGTTGGCACGGAAAACTTACAATGCGGAAAACGGTTGCAGGCGTAAAATAGCTTGCCGGCACGTCCACGCCGCGCCACTAACTGCCCTTCTTGACATTCCGGGCAAGGTACGTGTTCTTCCGTTTCCTCTTCTGCTTCCTCATGTACCACAAAATGACACTCGGGGTAATTACTGCAGCCGATAAACATGCCGAAATGCCCTTGTTTTAGCGCCAATAAATGGCCACATTGAGGGCAGGTTTGTTCCAATATTTTAAGGATTTTTACCTCAAGGGAAGCCTGTAACGGTTTTAAATAATCACATTGCGGATAGGCAGAGCATCCGAGAAATAGCCCCTTTTTTCCTTGCTTTATTTGCAACAACGCACCGCACTGCGGGCAGTGTTCCTCGTGTTTGGTTGGCTGAAATAAAGGTTGGTTCATGGCATGCCCTAAAAGTGCGGTGATTTTTCTCGACAAATATTCAAACAGTTCAAGCGCCATTCTACCGCAAGTTTTACGCCTTTTGCCACCCACGAAATGAAAAAGCAAAAGGTCGGCAAAGGCCACGGATTTCCTTTATACTAACGCCCAATATTAGGAGGGAACATGTTTGCATTGGATATTGATTTAAATCTGTTATTGGGCGTTTGCGTCGCATTGGGCGTGCTTTGCCTTATTTTGCTTTTTGTCAGCGCACGCCGGAAACGGGATAGCCTGGAATTACAACAGGATTTAAATAAAAACATTGAGGATTTTAATCGCTTATTAGAAAAATTTGATGCCGTCACCGCCCGTAAAAATCAATTAGAACAAGAGGTAGTGAAAGCGCAAACCACGGCGGATGGGCTACAAATTCGCTTAAACGAACGGGATGAAAAAGTACAGTATTTGCAAACGGAACTGAACGAAGAACAGGCGCGTCATTCCGCCATCGCAGAACAAATAACGACGCTGAAAGAACGTTTTGGTGTGGCATCGGCACAGGCGGACAGCTTGCGCGGACAACTTGCGCAAAGCCAAGCGCAGATTGTCCGCAAAGAAGAATCGCTGGCAAATTTAACGGAAAAACACACCGCACTTTCGCAGGAACTGGCGGAATTGAAAACCACGTTAACGGAAAAAGAAAAGCATTTTGCCGAGCAGCAACAACATGTTGAACAAACCAAACAGCAGCTCAATACGGAATTTCAAAACCTCGCCAATCGTATTTTAGAAGAGAAAAGCCAGCGTTTTCAGCAAACGAACCAAGCATCGATGGACAGCTTATTAAAGCCGTTCCGCGAGCAAATTGAGAGTTTCCAAAAACGAGTGAATGAAATTCATTCGGAATCCCTCAAAGGCAACGCAGGCTTGGAAGCGGAAATTAAGAAAGTGTTGGAAATCGGTTTGAGTATGTCGCAACAAGCGAACAATCTCACATCCGCTCTGAAAGGGGAAAAGAAAACCCTTGGTAACTGGGGTGAAATGCAGTTGGAGCGGGCGTTGCAATCTGCCGGCTTGGTGGAAGATGAACATTACACGGCACAGGCGCATTTCAAAAACGAAGAGGGCAAGCGCAATTATCCCGACTTTATTCTTAACCTACCGGACGAGAAACATTTGATTATCGACAGTAAAATGTCGCTTAACGCCTATGAAAGTGCGGTCAGTGCTGAAGATGAAATAGAGCGTCAGGCGTTTCTGCGCGAACACATTAAGGCGTTGCGCAATCACATCGACGACTTATCCCGCAAAGATTACAGCAACCTTATAGGCGTGCGTAGCCCGAATTTCGTGTTGATGTTTATTGCCGTGGAACCAGCTTACATTGAAGCCTTAAAAATGGATCCGAGTTTGTTCGGTTATGGTTATGACAAAAATGTCATTATGGTGTCACATACCACGCTGATGCCTATTTTACGTACGGTGGCGAACCTTTGGCGGATGGAGCGCGGTAATGCGGAAGCGCGTGAAATCAGCGAAAAAGCCGGTGACATTTATAACCAAATCTGCTTGCTTGCAGAGCGCTTAGCGAAAGTGGGGAATAGCCTTTCCACCGTTAGTTCGCACTACAACAGCGCTGTCACGGCACTCGTGGGGCAACAGGGCTTGATAGGCAAAGTGGAACGCTTTAAGGCACTTTCCGCGAAAGCCAATAAAACCATGCCTGATATCGAACCGCTGCATCATGATTTTGAAACGGAACGGTTGTTGCTGAATAAAGAAAAAACAGAGAACGAACCTAAAGAAAGCCTAGAAAGCACATAGAAAAATGTACAAAAAAATGCCGCACTTTAATAAATTACATTAAAGTGCGGTTTATTTTAAGACCAAACCACGCATGGAACGTGATTTCACCCTTTCGGGTATTCATGATTTCGTGCAACAAGTTGCACGCTACGATTCTTGTTGCACGAATAATTAACCTCGATACACAATTCACGATTTCGTACGTAGCGTGCATCTTGATGCACGACCAAACCACGCATGGAACGTGATTTCGCCCTTTTGGGTATTCACGCTACTCTATAGATCCTTATCGTGTTAAAAAACTTTTCATTAATTGACCGCACTTGGTGCAATACCTTTCTTCCGGCGGCTATTTTTCACCGCAGAAATCGGTTCAAGTTTGACAAACTCAACACCGCTTGGCGGATTTTCCAATGCAATAGTTAACACTTCATCGATGGTTTCTACCGCGTGAATGTTCAAATCACGTTTGGCGTTTTCCGGAATATCTTCCAAATCTTTCACATTATCTTTTGGAATAATCACCGTTTTAATGCCGCCACGGTGCGCAGCCAGTAATTTTTCTTTTAAACCGCCAATTGGTAATACTTTGCCACGTAAGCTGATTTCACCGGTCATCGCTACTTCGGATTTCACCGGATTACCGGTTAAACAAGACACCAATGCGGTACACATAGCAATCCCTGCACTCGGGCCGTCTTTTGGTGTCGCACCGTCCGGAACGTGAATATGAATATCGCGTTTTTCGTGGAATTCCGGATTAATGCCTAATTTATCTGCACGGGCGCGTACGACAGTCATTGCGGCCTGAATAGATTCTTTCATCACATCGCCCAAGGAGCCTGTGTAACTGAGTTTACCTTTCCCTAGCACTGAGGCGGTTTCAATCGTCAGTAAATCGCCACCGACTTCCGTCCATGCCAAACCGGTGACTTCGCCAACACGATTTTGCGTATCTGCACGACCAAATTCAAAGCGTTTCACACCAAGGTAATCGTGTAGATTTTTTGCCGTCACTTTGATGGATTTTAATTTCTTATCTAACAGTAAGGTTTTTACAGCTTTACGGCAGATTTTTGAAATTTCACGTTCTAAATTACGCACACCGGCTTCGCGAGTGTAATAGCGGATAATATCCACGATCGCACTGTCATCAATGGTTAATTCACCGGCTTTTAATCCGTTGCGTTCCATTTGTTTGTTGATCAAATGGCGAGTGGCGATATTCAGTTTTTCATCTTCTGTATAACCGGATAAACGAATCACTTCCATACGATCTAATAATGGCGTTGGAATGTGCATGGAGTTTGAGGTCGCCACAAACATGACATCAGATAAATCGTAGTCCACTTCCAAATAATGATCGTTGAAATGGGCATTTTGTTCCGGATCCAATACCTCTAATAAAGCAGAAGCCGGATCGCCACGCATATCAGAAGACATTTTGTCGATTTCATCTAACAAAAAGAGCGGGTTTTTTACACCGACTTTTGCCATTTTTTGAATCAATTTGCCCGGCAAGGAACCAATATAGGTTTTCCGGTGACCACGAATTTCTGCTTCATCACGCACGCCGCCTAATGCCATGCGCACATATTTGCGTCCGGTTGCGTTGGCAATAGATTGTCCTAACGAGGTTTTCCCTACACCCGGAGGACCTACCAAGCAAAGAATCGGCCCTTTTAATTGATTTAAACGGGTTTGCACGGCAAGGTATTCCAAAATACGCTCTTTCACGCGTTCCAAACCATAGTGATCAGCATCTAAAATTTCTTGCGCTTTGGCGAGATCTTTTTTCACTTTGGTGCGTTTATGCCAAGGCACTTGAAGCATCCAGTCGATATAACTGCGTACAACGGTGGCTTCGGCTGACATTGGCGACATCATTTTTAGTTTTTGCAATTCAGCTTCGGCTTTTTCACGTGCTTCCAAAGGCATTCGTGCCTCTTCAATTTTTTGACGAAGCTGTTCAATTTCACTTATCGCATTTTCTTCTTCGCCAAGCTCTTTTTGAATGGCTTTAATTTGTTCGTTTAAGTAATAATCGCGCTGACTTTTTTCCATTTGTTTTTTCACGCGACTACGAATGCGTTTTTCCACCTGTAATAGATCCGCTTCGGACTGCATTAAACCCAGCAAATACTCAAAACGTTCCACTACATTGGTCATTTCTAATACGGTTTGTTTTTGGGCAACGGAAACCGGTAAATGGGAGGCTAAGGTGTCGCTTAATTGTTCCAAATTTTCAATTTGTTGAAGTGCGGAAAGAATATCCGGCTGTACTTTCTTGTTCAAATTCACATAGTTTTGGAATTCATCTAAGGCTGCTTTGTGAACAACTTGTAATTCTTTTTTATTACCAAGCGTACTTTCAATCGGCTTAATCTGTGCTTGGAAATGTTCACCGGTATCTTCTAATTGATAAATCTGCGCACGTTGCTGCCCTTCCACTAACACTTTTACCGTGCCATCAGGAAGTTTTAGTAATTGGATAATATTGGCAATGGTGCCGACATCGTATAAATCGTCCACGCCCGGCTCTTCCAGTTCCGGCTGTTTTTGCGATACTAACAATAACTGCTTTCCATGATTCATCGCCTCATCAAGGCTATGGATAGATCTAGGTCTGCCGACAAATAACGGCATCACCATGTAAGGAAATACAACGACATCGCGCAATGGCAATACCGGTATGGTTTGTAATTCTGATTTTTTTGTTCTCATCGCATACTCTCTTTTCTATTCTGCTAATTTGGCTCTATATGGAGATGATTTCGTTAAATTCAAGATTTAGAAAAAAAATCTACCACACTTAATTCACGCTTTCACCATATTCTCAATTGCAATGCAACCGTTTAAATGAACGGATTGATTCTAGAGTAAAGCGCAGTATAATTCTATCGATTCATGGCATTTTCTATGCCTTAGCCAATCTTTTCACCTATTCACGGGAGCCAATCTATGAAAAATTTATTCAAAATTTCACTTCTCGCCACAACAGTTGCCTTGTCCGCTCACGCCGGAAATGTTTACGTACAAGGCGATTTAGGATATTCACAATTTACCATTGATGATTTTCCCGGCCATCAAAACACGTTTAATCAACGTATCAGCTTAGGTTACGATTTTGATAATCCATTTCGCCTTGCGGTAGATTACACCCATTTCAGAAAAATCCACAAATCCGCACATGACGAAAATATCAGCTTAGATGGCTCAGTCAAATTGAGCTCTGTCGGTGTCGCCGGACTGTATGATTTCAACATTAACGATATCAATGCGAAGCTCGTTCCTTATATTGGTATTCGTTTATCGCATAACAATATCAACGCCACCGTAAGCCGAACAACTCGTCAAAGCTTCAATTATCTTCAATATCGTGATAATTATGTTGGCTTTGGCGCACTTGGTGGGGCGCAATACAAAATCAATGAACGCATTAGCTTAAATGGCAATATCGAGTACAACAGATTTAGCCGCGACTTAGAATTAAATGAAGTCGGCGCCAAACTGGGTATTCGTGTCAATTTCTAAAAAACAGTCAATAATTCAACCGCACTTATTCACCACTGAATAAGTGCTTTTTGTTTTGATAAATTGGTCGGCTTTGTATTCAAAGGCATTTTCGCTTATACTACGCCGCAATTTTTAACGCAAATCACAGGAAATATTATGGGTTTCTTAACAGGTAAACGTATTTTAGTTACAGGTCTCGCCAGCAATCGTTCTATCGCCTACGGCATTGCAAAAGCGATGAAAGAGCAAGGCGCAGAATTAGCGTTCACTTATTTAAATGAAAAATTACAACCGCGTGTTGAAGAATTTGCCAAAGAATTTGGCGCAAACATCGTGCTTCCGTTAGATGTGGCTACCGATGAAAGCATTCAAAACTGCTTCGCAGAATTAAGCAAACATTGGGATAAATTTGATGGTTTCGTACACGCCATCGCATTCGCACCGGGCGATCAATTAGACGGCGACTATGTGAATGCGGCAACCCGCGAAGGTTATCGCATTGCCCACGACATCAGTGCATACAGTTTTGTAGCAATGGCGCAAGCAGCACGTCCATATTTGAATCCTAACGCGGCATTATTAACGTTGTCCTACTTAGGTGCAGAACGTGCCATTCCAAACTACAACGTGATGTGTTTAGCCAAAGCCTCTCTTGAAGCGGCAACCCGCGTGATGGCGGCGGATTTAGGTAAAGATGGCATTCGCGTGAACGCCATTTCCGCAGGCCCGATTCGTACCTTAGCGGCTTCCGGCATCAAAAACTTCAAGAAAATGTTGGCAAACTTCGAGAAAACGGCTGCATTACGCCGCACCGTGACTATCGAAGATGTGGGTAACTCCGCTGCATTCTTATGTTCTGATTTAGCCTCCGGCATCACCGGTGAAATCGTCCATGTTGATGCCGGTTTCAGCATCACCGCCATGGGCGAATTAGGCGAAGAATAATTTTTTCTTCCTTTATTTATTGGCAGGTTTTTTGACCTGCCTTTTCTTTTGTAAGGTGGACTTCAGTCTGCCGTTATCGTTTTTCACTTTATCTGCGGACGAAAATCCGCCCAACGTAATTATGTTCCAAGATAATCCATTACTCGCACAACTCAAACAACAAATTCATGACAGCAAAGAACGTGTGGAAGGCACGGTAAAAGGCTCCGATAAAGCCTATGGCTTTTTAGAATTTGATAAAAAAAGCTACTTTATTGCGCCACCAGCCATGAAAAAAGTCATGTACGGCGACAAAATCAGTGCCACAATCGAAAAACAAGGCGATAAAGCTCTGCCAGCATTCCTGTTTGGGGCGCCTTAAAAGAACCGTTAACAGCCGAACAATTTGCCGAACGTATCGAACAGGTGTTAAACCGCAAACCATTAATTTGCACGGAAAACGGACCGCACTTTATCAGCAAAATCGGTATCTGCACCGGTGGAGGCCAAGGTTACATTGATCTTGCTGCAGCCCAAGGTTGCGACGCCTTTATTACAGGCGAAGTATCTGAACAAACGATCCATTCTGCGAGGGAGCAAGGGATTCATTTTTTTGCTGCAGGTCACCAAGCCTTGGGCGAGTGGCTGGCAAAAGAACACGGTTTTGGGGTGGAATTTAAGGATATGGATAATCCGGCATAACAGATTTACCCTTGACTTCTCTATAAAATATATGTATAGAATCAGTAACCATCTAGGAATAGAAGTATTATTTCTGCTGGTATTTTAATTATTACATTCTAACAAGAGGAGAAACACTATGAGTAAAGAATTCGATGCAAAACGCAAAGAACTGTTAGAAGAACTAAATGACATTTTGAATAATGCTGAAGAGCTCTTTAATGAAAAAAGTGAAGCCGGCGCAGAGGAACTGAAAAAATTGAAAAAAAGTTTAAGTTCTCAAGTTAAAGCGATTAAAGGACAATTTAGCTCTCTTCAAGAAGAAGCCGTTGAAAAAACTAAAGAGGTGATTAAGAACACTGATACTCTAGTACAGGAAAACCCCTACAAAGCCATCGGCACTGCCGCTGTTATTGGGTTATTACTGGGCGTACTCATCAGTAAAAAATAGTTGTTATTTACTAAAATCGTTCTACTAAATAATGGCTGCGTATACTAGTTTTTCTGCGCAGCCAATTTTCGTTTCAGACAGCTTAAGGAGATGGAATGCAAATCATACAAAAAATTAAAAATACATTGATTACAACCCTTGAGTTAACACAAATCCGTTTGCAAATGCTTCGGATTGACTTTATCCAGCTAAAAAATTCTTTGTTATCAACTCTCGTTATTATACTATTCGCCTTCTTACTTTTATTAGTTTCTTTTATTAGTTTATTATTTGGTTTGAATTCCTACCTTTCTCCAGAAAATAAAATTACCGCATTTTTTTCTATCAGTGTTATCGCACTATTGATTGTTTTGTTTTTAGCCTTTGGGTTATCGCGTTTTTTGAAAAAACAAAAAACATTTATGATGGATACAGTAAGAGAGATACAACAAGACATTAATGCATTAAAAAATATTATAGGTAAATCCAAACAAGAGTAGGAGAAGTGATAATGCGTTTAGAAGAAGAAAAAGAACTTTTAGTACTCAAGGGCAATATATTGCGACTTAAATTACGTTCACAAGGTAATACAACAAAACGAGAAATTTCATCTCCTCTCCAGAATATAAATTTCTTAGGTTCAGTGTTAAATCAACCCTTAATACGTTCTTTACTATTCACGGCAGTAAGTAAAAAACTGTTTACCGCCCGCAGCATTGTTGTTACTGGATTAGGCTTAGTTACGCTCTATGCACTTGGCAAACATAGTCAGCATAATCAATCTGAATAAATTAGCTTTTAATAAATTACCCTAACATATCGGAACACTTACTCTGATAATTGCTCCTATAAGGCAAAACAAGTATAATTTCGCCAATTTTTTTCACTAAAACAAACAGGAATAATTATGGGTTTCTTAACAGGTAAACGTATTTTAGTTACAGGTCTCGCTAGCAATCGTTCTATCGCCTACGGCATCGCAAAAGCGATGAAAGAGCAAGGCGCTGAATTGGCTTTCACTTATTTAAATGAAAAATTACAACCGCGTGTTGAAGAATTTGCCAAAGAAT
>ERZ773054.91-NODE-91-length-67177-cov-10.591714_pt1 | contig 67177 bp, 48 predicted proteins | sample MGYA00580630_ERZ773054 | MGnify/ENA primary metagenome ERZ773054 (study PRJEB29015, sample SAMEA2737994) | human oral metagenome | biome: human oral; feature: human-associated habitat; material: dental | place: China | collected 2115 ... | reverse complement strand
GAAAGCTATCACAGAAAGTGCTATTAATAATATTTTTTTCATTGGTATAAAGTTTAAAATTCGCTACAAATGTACAAAATTTTATTTAGAAGATACTACAAGAGAATAGTATTTTTTCAGTAGGTGCATTATATTTATAGTAATAATCTACACATTCTTTCATTTTTTAACTCTTCAGCTGAAAATTTAGCCTTCAAAACTGTTATTTTTCTTTCATACCCTCCCTTTTTACCAAAGAAAATAAGTGTATAGTTACGAATGTTTATTTTGTTTAACAATTTTGATTATCTCGATAATTCTAAATGATTCGGTAAAGGTATAAGATTATTGGCAAATTAGTAAATTTAAACAATTCATTGTCAAAAACTTGTTTTATAAGAAAAACATTCTTACTTTTGCGCCGCTTTAATTACATATACAGAGTACATTACGTTTCAAATAGAAAAAATCGCTATTTGAAATAATAGTTACAGAAATATTCCCCATAACCTATGTCAGATATTTTGCATTATACTCTTACTGATTTTGTCACCTCCTACGGGGTGCGTATTCCCGCTCTTAGGGTGTATTATCAAGTGTTTGGAAAAGCCTTAGGCACAGCTCCGGTAGTGGTAGTAAATCACGCTTTTACAGGCAATTCACAAGTTACGGGTGAAAACGGCTGGTGGAAAGAAGCTATCGGTGAAGGAAAATTGATAGATACCCTTAAATACACAGTAGTAGCTTTTAATATCCCTGGCAATGGTTTTGGAGCACGCGAAGAAGATATGATTCCTAATTATGAGCATTGGGCGGGTATAGATATAGCGCGTATTTTCAACCAAGGGCTCACCGAGCATTTAGGACTTAAAGAAGTATTTGCCCTTGTAGGGTGCTCGTTAGGTGGCGGTATTGCTTGGGAAATGGCTGCTCTCGCCCCTACCCTTTTCAAAGAATTGGTAATCGTAGCTGCCGATTGGAAAGCAACTGACTGGATTATAGGCAACTGCCTCTTGCAAGAGCAGATACTCAAAAACTCTACACACCCCTTGCACGATGCACGCCTCCACGCGATGTTGTGTTACCGCACTCCTCAATCGTTGAAACTGAAGTTTGAGCGCACTACTAATATTCCGTTGCAGTTGTACAATGTAGAAACGTGGCTCTTACACCACGGCGACAAGTTGCACAAACGCTTCTCACTCTCCGCCTACAAACTGATGAACCAATTGGTAAAAACGATAGATATTTCAAAAGAACGCGGTAGTTTTTCCGAGGCTGTAGCGCCTATCACCGCACACATTACCATTGTAAGCACCGATTCTGATTTGTATTTCGTCCCTCAAGAGAACCGCGATACCGTAACTGAACTGCGTGAAATGGGCAAACCCGTAGATTATTACGAAATCCACTCCGTACACGGTCACGATGCTTTCCTGATAGAACACAAACAATTAGAACAGTTTTTAAAGAAAATTTTTAACTAAATAATATAAAAATGAGAAGAATACTATTTCTTAGTCTGATAGTAATTACTATCACAGGTTGTAAAAGAGAACCGGAGTATTTAGATCTTGAAAAGATTAATGCTCAAAAAAAGGTTATCTCCTTAGAGAAAGCCCAAAAATTCTTTATAGAAGAAGGGAGTCCTAATAAAGATTTTAGGTTAGAGCCTAAATGGGAAACATTCACTCAACAGAAAGAGAATGATTTTGGAGATACTTACGCTTATGTTGATGTTGTATTAAATGAAAATCCAAAAACAAATGTCAAAATATTATTCAAAGAAACTAAAGAGAAGCTCGAATCAAGAGTAATCGTTCTAAAAGATGAAGGAAATAAAAAAATTTCAGTACTTTTTACTCAAAATGGTAAATTTCAAAAAGCCTATATAGTAGATGGAAATAAAACCTCCATACTTACTGAAAGGATTAGCCAAGATAATGCAACTTTTACAATGCGAAAGGGAGATCCTTCTCCAGGTAGTTGTCATTTTGGAGGAGGGGGTGTTACTGTAAATTTAGATGGAGTGGATGTATATGGTCCAAAGAAGGATAAGGGAAATCAACCTAAAACACCTTTTTTCCCTCCTTATATTTCACCTTCTGACCCCTTCCTTCCTCCTTCAGGAGGAGGAATTAGTGGTGGGCAAAAAAGCATTGACAAAAATAATCTTAAAGATAAGTGTGCTAGTGAGATTATTGATGAAATGAAAAGTGAAATGAACTTCAGAAGATTTTTAAACCAAAATAGTTTTTCAGGAGGTAATTTCAATATCCATCAACATATTTTAGATTTGTTTGACAAAAGCTCTAGAACTAACTTAACTTTTAAATCTGGTATACTAAATGGTGAGAATGCTCATACAGTAGGAAGTACTATAACATTAGATGAAAATTACTTGAAGAACGCAACTCGTTTGTCTATTGCACGTACTATTATGCACGAATCTATCCACGCTTATTTAAATGCTTATTTTTATCAATATCCAGATTTTCAGAATAAAGATTTTTCAAGAGCTTTACAATTCTATTTAAATTCTTTTGGTAAAGATATGAATGGTAGCCAACACGAATTAATGGTAAATTATGTAGAAGCAATGTCCAAAGCTTTATACGAATGGGATAGACATTACAACTCAGGACATAGTGCTGATTTTGATTATTGCAAATCACTATGTTATGCAGGATTAAGTTATAAAACAAAAGATAGTGCTGGCAATGATGTATATGAAGACTCTGACGCATTTAAAAATATGGTACCTAATAAAGCTGATAGAGATAAAATTAAAGAAAAAATCAACAATGAAAACACAGGAAATAGAAATGCCAAAAGCTCAAAATGCAAATAAAAAACTCCTCTTATTATTGCTATTTTTTATAAGTGCATATGCGTTTACTTTTGCGCAGAGAAAAATAGAAGGTAAGTATTATATAAAGGAGAAAGAAATGCACATAGAGTGTTGTGCTACTGATACCTACACGTTTTATAGCAATGGCATTTTTGATTATGCTGAGGAAGGTGAGTTAGGAATTGTTCATTATGGCAAAGGTCATTACACCCTCACGAAGGATTCTTTAGTATTAAATTACGATTTAACAGAGGTAAAATACCCTGGATATTATATCGCTAAACCATATACTAATTATAAAGATTACATCACTTTAAACTTAACAGTATACGATTTAGAAAAGAAGCCTTTACCGAATGTAGATGTTTCTCTGTTTAAAGAAGGAGCACCTACAGGAGGTGATACTGACGAAAATGGGAAATTGATTATAAAAGTACCTAAGACGAATGAAAAGTGTGCTTTATTACTCACCTATAATCACGAATCTATGTATAAAGTGGAATCTATAGACCTTAATTTATGCTATGATTTAGAATTTTACCTCACTAAAACTCCGATGAGCTTTTTTGATATAGGAAATGCTATTAAAGATGAGGTAAGTCGTTTTAAAATTGTAAAACTTAGAGGAGATGAGTTTGTGGTGCGTAATGATAAAAAAGGAGAAATTACTTTCAAGAAGGTAGAAGATAAAAAGTAAACAAATGAAGATATTAAAATTTGGTGGAAAATCACTTGCCAATGACGGCATTGAAAAGGTACTCAGTATCATTACTGGGCTTGCTACAACTGAACCTATATCAGTAGTAGTTTCAGCGCGAGGCAACACTACCGATGAATTAGAGGCTTTGCTCGAAAAAGCGAGTAAAGGCGAGGATTATACTGCCGACTTTCAACAACTGAAAGACGAACAGCAGTATAACGATAGTATATCGTTTGAGCACGAATTTCAGTTGCTCGAAAAACTCCTTGAAGGCGTTTCGCTACTGAAAGACTACAGCCCTAAGACCAAAGATTTGGTATTGGCACAAGGTGAACTGATGTCGGCTAAGCTTGTGGCAACACTACTTCAGCAAAAAGGCTTGGAAAGTACTTTTGTGGATAGCCGTGAAATCTTCAAAACTGATGCTGTGGTAGGCAATGCCCAAATCATCAACTCAATATCCGAAAAACTCACTCGCGACCGCTTTGCAACCATTCCACCTAATTGTGTGGCAGTGGTTACGGGCTTTATCGCTTCCACCGAAAAAGGCGACACTACTACCTTAGGGCGCAATGGCAGTAACTATTCGGCAGCACTTTTGGCTAACTACCTCAACGCTTCCGAACTGCAAAACTACACCCACGTCGATGGTATCTTCACTGCTAATCCTGAGTTAGTACCCGAAGCCAAAATTATACGTCATCTTTCTTACGAAGAAGCCAATGAGTTGGCTAACTTTGGAGCTTCTATACTCCACGCCAAAACTATTATCCCACTCATTGAAAAAGGCATTCCGTTGCGTATCAAAAACACTTTCAACAGTGAGGACGCCGGTACACTCATTCACCAAGAAAGCGTGCAAGAGGGTATCAAATCGATTTCAGTAATTAAAGACAATGCCCTTATCGTGATGGAAGGTCGCGGACTCTTGGGCAAAGTGGGCGTAGATGCTCGTATTTTTAAAGCGCTCGCACAAAAAGGTATCAGTGTGAGTATCATCTCACAAGGTTCATCAGAGCGCGGGGTAGGTTTGGTCGTTTCTTCTAAAGACGCTAAACTTGCCAAAGCTGCTATAGACGAGGAATTCTCACACGATTTCTACACCAATGATGTGAATAGTGTGAGCATCGTAGAAGATGTAGCCGTAATTTCTATTGTAGGGCAACCGCTTGCTACCTTCCACCACCCTTATAACGCACTGATACGCAACCAAATCGTTCCTTTGCTCATCAACAATGCCGTAACGGGTAGAAACGTGAGTTTGGTACTCAAAACCGAAAAACTCCACAAGGCATTGAACGTAATTCACGGTGAAATCTTTGGGGTTTCACGTCGTATCAACTTGGTAATCTTTGGTAAAGGAACCGTAGGGGCTACCCTTATCGACCAAGTGATTGCTGCACACGACAATATACTTCACCGCAAGAATATCAGTTTGCGCATCGTTGCTATCGCCAATTCACAACGGCTACTAACCAATGCAAAAGGAATTGGCAGTCATTGGTGCTCTGCCTTCGATAAAGAAGCTGTGCCTTATAGTTTCGACTCTCTGCAAGCCTTTGTAGATAAACATCACCTAGAGAACCTCATCGCCGTAGATGTAACTGCCAGCAAAACCTTTGTAGATAACTATATTCCGCTTATCAAAAGCGGTTACGACTTGGTTTCAGCTAATAAAATAGCTAATACTATTTCGTTTGGCTTCTACCAAGAACTGCGCAAAACCCTTAAACAACACCAAAAAACTTATCTCTACGAAACCAATGTAGGCGCAGGCTTACCATTGATAGACACTATTCGCCTCTTGCATCATTCGGGCGAGAACATCACCCGTATCAAGGGGATATTCTCAGGAACGCTCAGCTATCTGTTCAATACTTTTTCAGCAGAAAACAAGCCGTTTAGCGAGGTGCTCCAATACGCTATCAACAGCGGTTATACCGAACCCGACCCTCGTGAAGACCTCTGTGGTAATGATGTAGGGCGCAAACTGCTCATCTTAGCCCGCGAACTCGATTTAGGTAATGAGTTCACCGATGTAAAGATACAAAACCTTATCCCCGAGCATTTGAGAGAAGGCTCGGTAGAAGACTTTTTGCAACACTTAGACGAGTTCAATGCACCTTATCAGCAAATCAAAGAAGCTCAAGCGTCCGACCACGTACTGCGTTATGTAGGCGACCTTCACGGCGATTTGGCTTCTACCGAAACGGTACAGTTAGATGTATCGCTCGTATCTGTTCCTCGCAACAGTGCCCTCGGTCAGGTAAAAGGTGCCGATTCCATTTTTGAGATTTACACCGAATCTTACGGCGATAACCCTATCGTAATACAAGGAGCAGGAGCAGGCGCCTCAGTAACCGCACGCGGGGTATTTGGCGATATTTTAAGGTTAGCAGAGAAAAGTAGGTTTTAGGTGTTAGGATTATGAATCAAGAAGAAAATCCTTTGTTAAAAATGTCGTTGCAGGAATTGTGGCAACTGTTCCCTATCAATCTTACGCAGCATAATCCTTTGTGGAAAGAATGGTATGAGGAAGAACGCAGTTTCCTTTTAAAACAATTACCTTGTGATGAAGTGGTACGACTAAGCCATATAGGCAGTACTGCTGTGGAGGGGATACAAGCCAAACCTATTGTTGATATGTTATTAGAAGTGAAAAAGAACAGTTCATTTCAGAAGCTAAAAGAAGTCATTTTACAATCAGGTTATCTATGTATGAATGAAACAAGTGATAGGATTTCTTTTAATAAAGGCTATACTATTAATGGGTTTGCAGAACGTGTATTTCACTTGCACTTGCGTTATGAAGGCGATAATGACGAACTCTATTTTCGCGATGAACTACAAGCGCACCCTTCAATTGCCAAAGATTATGAAACACTTAAATTATCGCTTTGGAAGCCTTTTGAGCACGACCGAGATGCTTATACCGCTCACAAAACAGACTTTATAAAACGATATACACTGATAGCAAAAGAAGAATTTAAAGGAAAATATGAAAATAACAGACCATATTAAGAATGCCAAAGGAAAAACACTCTTCTCCTTTGAAGTAGTACCTCCTAAAAAAGGAAATAATATTGAAGAACTATACCGAAACATAGCCCCCCTAATGGAGTTCAATCCTCCGTTTATAGATGTAACTACCTCACGCGAGGAGTATTATTACATTGAACATCCCAATGGGTTATTGGAAAAGAAAGTAACCCGTATGCGCCCTGGTACGGTGGGTATTTGTGCGGCTATTCAGCATAAATATAAGGTAGATACTGTGCCACACGTGCTTTGTGGTGGTTTTTCAAAAGAAGAAACTGAGTACCTTTTAGTAGATTGCCTCTACTTGGGTATTGACAACGTAATGGCTTTGCGCGGTGATGCGATGAAAGAACAACGCTACTTTCAGCCTACTGAGGGCGGACATACCTACGCTACCGAACTCGTTACTCAAATCAGTAATTTGAACAAGGGGATTTACCTCAACGGCATTGCTGCCGACCATAAGGCTAATTTCTGTATAGGGGTAGCAGGGTATCCTGAAAAACACATTGAAGCCCCCTCACTCACCTCGGACTTGGCGCGCCTTAAAGAAAAGGTAGATGCCGGTGCCGACTATGTAGTAACACAGATGTTTTTCGACAATCAGAAGTATTTTGAGTTTGTAGAGAAAGCCAAAGAAGCAGGCATCAATGTGCCTATCATACCAGGGATTAAACCTATTGCTATTAAAAAGCACCTCAACCTGCTTTCACAAGCCTTTAAAATAGACTTCCCCGAAGAGCTCATCAAAGCAGTAGAAGCCTGCAAGAACAACAACGAGGTTAAACAAGTGGGTATAGAGTGGGCAATTCAGCAGAGCAAAGAGCTCAAAGCCGCTGGGGTACCTGTTTTGCACTATTATTCAATGGGAAAATCGGATAATATAGTGAAGGTAATATCAGAAGTATTCTAACAATTGACAATTGTTAATTATCAATTGTCAATTGATTTATTGATTTGTTCAATGTAATGGGTAAGTTCTTCTTTACCGGTTTTATTTTCGGCTGAAGTGATGAAGTAAGGTGGAAATTCTTCCCAAGTTTCGAGGAGTACTTGTTGATAAGCAGCTATATTGCGCTCAATAGCTAAAGGTTTGAGTTTATCGGCTTTGGTGAAGACAATAGCAAACGGAATGCTATGTTCGCCTAACCATTGCATAAACTCTACATCTATCTTCTGAGGCTCGTGGCGCACATCTACTAATACAAATGCACATACCAATTGCTGTCGCTCCTCAAAATATTTAGTAATAAATTGCTGAAATACCTTTTTAGTTTCTTTGGACACTCTTGCATACCCATAACCAGGGAGGTCTACTAAAAACCAACTATTATCTATTTTGAAGTGATTGATGAGTTGGGTTTTTCCTGGACGACCCGAAGTTTTAGCCAAATTCTTGTGATTGGTAAGCATATTGATGAGCGACGATTTCCCAACATTAGAACGCCCTATAAAAGCATACTCAGGTAAGTTATCCTTTGGGCACTTACTCACCTGAGAGTTACTCATCACAAATTCAGCTTTTTTTATCATCTTACCCCCTATTTTTTTCAAGCCACTTATTTAAAATCTCGTTGAACTGTTGAGGGTGCTCCATCATTGGGGCGTGACCACATTTGTCTATCCAATGCAGTTCGGAATTAGGCAATAGTTCGTGGAATTCTTCAGCGACTTTAGGAGGGGTTACATTGTCGTTTTTACCCCAGATAAGGCAAGTAGGGGTTTCCATTTTAGGCAAATCCTTTGCCATATTATTGCGGATAGCACTTTTGGCAAGTGCCAAAGTTTTGATAAGTTTAGAACGATCGGAGATATTAGCAAATACCTCATCTACAATTTCTTTAGTAGCTACGGCAGGGTCGTAGAACACTTCTTCGCATTTCTTTTTGATGAAATCATAATCACCACGGCGTGGATAGCCTTCGCTCATTGCTTTCTCGTACAACCCAGAACTACCTGTAAGCACTAATCCGAGTACGTTTTTAGGGTGCATTTTAGCATAAAGCAAGCCTACGTGTCCACCAAGTGAATTGCCGAGCAGGATTACTTTTTCAAACTTCTTGTGTTTGATAAATTTCTGTATATATTTAGCCAATGTTTTCACTGAAGTTGTGAGCAAAGGCATAGAGAAGAGAGGCAGTTCGGGGACTACCACTTTATATTTGCTGGAAAAAAAAGAAACTACTTCTTCAAAGTTACTAAGCCCACCCATCAAGCCGTGTAAGATAATGATAGGAGTGCCCTCACCTTTTTCGATGTATGAAAATTTACCTTCTTTTTTTACTTCTACTGTCATCGGTTTTTATCAAAAAGTTTTTTTGAGCTACAAAGGTAATATTTTTATTTCTATTTACGTGCAGGAAAGTGAAAATATTTTTTATTCTCTTTTCTTATTATTAACGCAAATAGTTATTTATTAAGCAAATACAATAAAATATCACATCGTACAACAATGTTTTTCCCAATGTGAAAAATAAGAAATAGTTACAAATTAGCAAATTAACCAAAGGTTATTGTAACTTATGTATGAGTTCTTGTAAATGAGTATTTCTTCTGAAAGAATATTCTTTGCTACTACAATTGAGGTATTTTATAATATCAGCGGTTTTCTGGAGGGTAGTTTTATCATCGAAAAAAAACAATAGTTCTGAGATGATTTCTAAGGTATCTTCACTATTTTTATAGGCTAAAAGTATTGTTTCAGTAGGAGTATTGATGAAATAAGTAAGTGTGTGTGGAGTATATTTTTCGGCTAAGTAGTCCAAATATTTGAGTTGCTCTTCTTTTGCGGGCTTTTTGCTCAATAGTGCGGTGAGCTCTTCAAAGAAAAGGTCTATTTGTCGTTTGAGGTAATCTTTCTCTATCATAGGATTTAGGTGTTAGTTTTTAGTCTTTAACTTTTGGAAAGGAAACGCGTTAATAGTTGCTAATTTTATGTTGTATTATGGCGCGAGCTACAAGCTCACGCCAGCGGAGAAAACATTCATAAATAATTGATAATTCAACTTTGCCAAAATTTGAAACTTTGGCAAAGTGTGCGACTCTTTCACGGTGCTAATCGCTCTAATTTCCAATCGTAGTCTTCGGTAAGGGTGTAACGCAGACGGTCGTGTAGACGATTAGGGCGTCCTTGCCAAAATTCAAGGCTTTGTGGTCGGACTAAGAAACCTCCCCAATGCTCAGGACGGGGTACTTCTTTGCCTTCGTATTGTTTTTCTAATGCGTGCAGGTGCTCTTCGAGGTATTCTCTTGAAGGGATTACTTCGCTTTGTGGTGATACTATTGCCCCTAACTGACTGCCCAAAGGGCGTGACTCAAAATAACCGTCGGAGGTATTGGCAGGGACTTTTTCAGCAATACCTTTGATGATGATTTGCCTTTCGAGAGAGGGCCAGAAGAAAGATAAACACAAGTGAGGATTGGCGAGAATGGCTTTTCCTTTTTCGCTGTTGTAATTGGTGTAGAAAATAAAGCCTTCGTAAGTGTACTGTTTGAGGAGTACTACGCGGGTCTTTGGGTAACCATCGAGCCCTATGGTACTTACTGACATCGCATTAGCTTCGTCTACACTGTTGCTCTCATCGACTTCGTAGAACCAGGTTTGAAAGAGCTGCATAGGATTCTCAGGAGCATCGCTTTCTAAAAGAGCACGCTTGTTGTACGTTTTTCGGTAATTGCTTAAATCCATTTGTTTAGGTAAAAGATAAAAAGTAAAAGGTAAAAGGTTGGCGGTGCAAAGATAAAAAATAATTAGCAAACTTGAAAATTAGAATGGGCACGAGCTACAAGCTCGCGCCAGCTGAGATTAACAAATTAGCAAATTTGAAAAATTACTAAATGTAAGAAAACAGGAGTTAAAGAACATACATCTTTAACTCCTGTTTTCTATTTTCCTAATTTCTATTTACTAATAGAAAAGACTTAGGTTTTCTTTAATGGTGGCGGTGCTTTCCAATGATTTGAGAATACCTTGAGCAGCACGGTCGGTGCGGAGTTTCTCAACAGTTTCAGCATAGGTTTTGTAGTTATCCAATGCAGGAGCTACGGTAGCTGAGGTAAGTTGGATTACGTATACCGCATTTTCGCCGTCGATAGGTTTAGAAAGCTGACCTTGTTTGAGTCCGAAGGCAGCACCTACTACTTTAGGTTCGCGTCCTTCGCCTATGATAGTTGGGTTTTTCATTATAAGGTTGGCAGCGCTTTTCACTTCGGTTTTGTTAGCTGAAGCGATAGCTTCGAGGCTATTGCCTTTGGCTTTCTCTTTTAAGATAGCGGCTTTTTTCTCGCGAATGAGAATTGGTTTTACCATAGGAGCAGCATCTTGTACTGAGCTAATACCTTCTTCGCCTTGTTTTACCAATTGGGCTACAATATAGTTACCACCACTAGTGAATTTCTTGATATCGCCTATTTTAGTGTCCTTTTGGAACAACCATTGTACGATAGAGCGGTTAGAGCCCAAGCCTATGATTTGGTCGTCGTTCTTATGTAGGTTATCGGCACGGAGCACTGAAAGTTCACTTTTCTTAGCGATATTAGCAAACTCTTTGGGATTTTGAGCTGCCTTCATTTCGAAGTTGGTTACCTTAGAGAAAAGAGAGTTGATAGTCGCTTCGGAAGGGTCTACTTTACGGCTGATAGTAGCGATGTTCACTGCTTCGGCTTTATCAGTTACTTTTACTACGTGGAAACCAAAAGCGGTTTCTACTATACCGATAGTACCTACAGCATTGTTGAAAGCAAATTCTTCAAAAGGTTTTACCATAGCGCCTTTGGAGAAGAACCCGAGGTCGCCTGCACTGTAAACAGCTCCTGGTTCTTCGGAATTTTCACGAGCGAGTTGCGCAAAATCAGCACCTGCTACTTTGGCTTGAGCTAAAAGCTCTTCGGCTTTTGCCTTAGCTTCTTCCTTAGTACGGGTAGTATTAGGCGTAGCTGCCTGACTGCCGGCGTAGGCTATAAGAATATGACTTGCTTTCACAGCACCGCCTGGTTGTTTGGCAATCATACGGCTGAGTTTGAGGCTTCCGTCTTCTTCATAAGGACCGAACACTTTACCTACCGGAAGGTTGAAAAGAGTATCGGCGTAAGAAGAACGAAGATTGTCTTTATTTACAAAAGTGCTATCGTAAGGCACATCGGAATGACGGTCTACGAAATCTTTGATATTTTTTGTTTTAGCAAAGCCTGCAATAGTATCGTTTTTATTGGTTTTGCTGTTAAACACTACTTCGGGTTGCAAAAGCTTGAGTAGGCTTTCTTTTTCGGTTTCAATATCGGTTTGCGATGGTTTTTCGCTCACGACTATATATTGGATATTGCGATAAGCCTCTTGCTTAAATTGTTTTTCGTGTTTCTTGATATAATCTTGTATCTCGCTATCGGTTACGTTTACGCTTTTATCATCGATAGAGCTGTATTGCAACGCTACATAGCTGATATCGGCGAGGTCTTTTTCTTGATGGTATTCCATTTCGGCTTCGGTATTAGTAACGCCGAGACCTGCGCGGATAAGGCTGAAATACATTCGCTGTTTAGCATCTTCGATAATAGCATCTTCTTGCATTTTCCACTGAGCATAGGCTTGTGGATTGGTGTTTTTGAGGGTTGCCAAATAGTTGGTGAATTTATTTGCGTCGAACACTCCGTACTCATTCACAAACTGAGGGTTTTGAGCGAGTGGTGTTTTAGCAAGAATTGCCAAAATCTGGTCTTTTTCTACACTGAGACCTAATTTTTCGATTTGTTGGTTGAGTAGGATTTGTTGGACGTTTTGTTCCCAGACGTATTTAGCGGCTTCGATGCTAGATACTTGTCCGTTAGCTTGACGGGTAGCATTTTCGACTTGCTGACGGAATGCATCGATAGGTACCTCTTCGCCATTCACGCTACCTATTTCGTTAGGGTTATGGTTGCTAAAGCGCCCTTTACCTATGAAGTCGGAGATGATGAAAGCGAAGAGGGCGAGCCCAATAATCGCAATAAGGAATACGGTTTTACTTCTAATCTTTTCGAGTACTGCCATTGTTTATAAATCGTTTATAAAAGTATAAATTTGTATTGGTGTTATTAATCAAACGGCAAAAGTAATGCTTTTTGTGGAAATGCAAAAATAATTCTGAAAATTATTTAAGTAAAAGGTAAAAGGTAAAAGGTAAAACACTGTTGATTAAATGGTTAATGGTTAGTGGTTAATTGATAAATTAGAAAATGAGGGAATGAGAAAATTAGAAAATTTGGGAATTAGAAAATGAGGTGCGAGCTTGAGTTAAGAGGAATGAGGCTGTGCCTCAGAAATTAAACAAAGAAATTAAACAAAATCAAGGCTACGCCTTGTGAAATGGGGAGAGAGGTTAGTCGGAGTTTTCGGAGAAACTCGAAGAGGCTCTGAGTTTTCGAAAGGAAACGGAAAAGTTCGGAAGTGAGTCGGGAGGGTTTTTGGTGAAAAAGAGGTGTAAGATGGGTGGGGTTAGCTTATAGAGAGCTTATAGGAAGCTTATACGAATCTTGGACGATTGGTATAGGAAGGGTATATAAGTGGTTGATTCATACTGTGATACAACAACGCAAAAAATGTTAAAAACGGGGTTTCGAGGCGAAAGAAAAGGAATCCTCACCCCGTTCACATACTCTCCTATTCGGAGACTTCTCCCAAGGAGAGGGGGAATGTGGTGACGGGGAAGCGAAGGTAATGTGGTAAAAATATCCTCCTATACACATATCCAGCTGTCGCTGGCTACCTCAATGAGGGGGAATGTGGCGAGTCATTTATTCGGTAAGCCCCCGAACCCCCGAAGGGGGACAAGCTGGAAAAGGTGATAAACCTTCCTCCTATCACATACTCTGCTCTCGCGGTACACATATCCAGTAGTCGCTGGCTATCTCGGAGAGGGGGAAGGTAGGGACGGAAAAGGGAAGAAATGACGAGGGACGATTGACGAAGGGAATGTGAGAGCATAGCGTGACTGGTAATTTAATTAGCCTATTTGATAATTAGAGAATTAGGAGATGTGTTTGTGAGTTCTGCTAAAAATATGTACTTTTGCCCCCTAAAAACATCAGAATAATGACTACCGCTATCTACAAACACTTCTTTTTGGGTTTTGTCTTTTTAAGTCAGTTTATCTTTGCACAAAGGGGCTTGGAGGCGCTTATCATCAGTGATGGGGTACTGCTGAAATGCGACAACAGTAAGTTGCCCCGCGATGGAAGCATCGAACTGCCTCGCACTGTAAACAGAATTGCCAAAGAAGCCTTTAAAGATTGTCTTCTACTGAAATCTATCAGCATTGCGGGAACGGTAACTACTATTGAAGAGGGGGCTTTCTCGGGCTGTACTAACCTTACGAAAGTGGAAATATTGCCTAATTCAGTATCCTATATAGGAGCTCGTGCTTTTGCGAATTGTACTAAACTGTTGATAATATATCTGCCTAATTCGGTTACTAATATAGGGGAAGAAGCGTTTAGAGGATGTTCTTCACTGAAAAAGATAGAGATTCCGGAAAATGTGAGTGAGCTGGGCAATCGGGTTTTTATGGACTGTTCGGGCTTGCAACAGGTGAATTTTCTCGGCGAAAAACTATCGGTGATTTCTTCACAACTCTTCTACCAATGCAAGCAGTTACAAAAGGTGGTGCTCCCTGAAAGCGTGAAAAATATAAGAAGTAGTGCTTTTGCATACTGCGAAAACCTCTCTTCGGTAACATTTCCTAAGCAATTGGAGAGTATAGGCGATGATGCTTTTGAGTATTGCAGACGATTGATAAGCATTGATATCCCTGATAGTGTAGTGTTTGTAGGGGCAAGTGCTTTCAACAGTTGTAGCAGTTTGATGAAGGTGAAACTGCCTTACGGGTTACGCCATATCCTAAACGATACTTTTTTGGACTGTACGAGTCTTACTGCTGTTGTGATTCCAGATACGGTAGAGAAAATCAATATACAGGCTTTTAAGAATTGTAGTTCGCTAGTACGGGTGCAGATGCCTTTGGCACTTACCAATATTTATTACGCAGCTTTCTACGGCTGTAAGAGTTTGCAATACATTGATTTGCCTGATGAGGTAAAATATATAGGAGGCTTTGCTTTCGGTGAATGCCAGAATATACAAACAGTAGAACTACCCAAAGCGGTAACCGTAATTGCTTCGAAGGTATTTTACAACTGCACGAACCTCACAGAGGTGAAACTATCGAAGTTTACGACTTCAATAGGGGTGCAGGCGTTTTACGGTTGCGCGAATTTAAAAGAGCTGAATTTGCCGAGCACCATAGAAAAGATAGATTTAGGAGCCTTTGAGAATAGTGGACTTATGGAATTGCACAGTAAAGCTACAACACCTCCTATTATAAATAAGATAGGCTACCGCGGTAAAGTGGTAGTGCCGCATAGGTCACTAAGTTTATACAGAGAAGCGGTAGGGTGGAAAGATTGTGCTTTGGAATAGCGGGAGGAGGACAAGAGGTAAAAGGTAAAAGATAAAAGGTAAAAGAATGAGGTGGACGGAAAAGGTAAAAGGTAAAAGAATGAGGTAGGGAAGCATAAATATTAAAAAAATAATGTGAAAAGTTTGGTGGATTGAAAAATTCGCCGTACTTTTGCCACCCAAAAGCGCACATAAATAGGCGTAATATTACTCACTTATAACACTAATAAGTTATGATTCAATACATTAAAGAGTCTTATGAAGAGCTAACGAACCACGTTACGTGGCCTACTATTTCGGACGCACAGAGAGAAATGGTGGTAGTAGTGGTGTTTTCCATTTTATTTTCATTAGTAATTTGGGGAATGGATTCTTCATTTGAATACCTTATAGGTAAGTATTTTGAATTTATGAAATAAAAACAGCGAGGATGTCTGGATTAATAGAAAAAAAATGGTATGTAATTAAAACCGTTACCGGTCAGGAGAACAAAATAAAGAACTACATAGAGAACGAGACCTCACGATTGGGGTATGCGGACTATGTGGAAGAAGTATTAGTGCCTACTGAAAAGGTGGTTCAGGTGCGCAATGGCAAGAAGACCACTAAGGATAGGGTTCATATGCCCGGTTATGTAATGGTGAAAGTTCACTTAGCAGGTGAGGTAGTGCATATCATTAAGTCTATCCCAGGAGTAGTAGGTTTTTTGAGTGAAACCAAAGGAGGCGACCCCCTACCCTTGCGCAAAGCTGATGTAAGCCGTATGCTCGGTCAGGTAGATGAATTGGCTGAGACGGTAGAGACGGTAGCGATTCCGTTTGAAGTAGGTGAAATGGTAAAACTTATAGATGGACCTTTCAACGGCTTTAATGCTACCATAGAGCGCGTGAATGAAGAGAAGCGCAAACTTGAAGTGATGGTAAAAATCTTTGGGCGCAAAACGCCATTAGAGCTAAGCTACACCCAAGTAGAGAAATTGTAACAAAGTCCTCGTAAAAGAGGCATTTAAATAAATTATTAATTATAAACAATGGCAAAAGAAGTTAGTAAAGTAGTTAAACTACAAGCTCGGGGAGGTCAAGCGAATCCTTCGCCACCAATTGGACCCGCATTAGGTGCTGCCGGTGTTAATATTATGGAGTTCTGCAAGCAGTTCAACGCTCGTACGCAGGACAAACAAGGAAAAATACTTCCTGTGGTTATCACCGTTTACAAAGACAAGTCATTCGATTTTGTTATCAAGACTGCACCTGCTGCTGTTCAGCTGTTGGAAGCCGCTAAGGTTAAAGGAGGTTCCGGAGAGCCAAACCGTAAGAAAGTAGCAAGTATCACTTGGGAACAAGTGAGAGCAATTGCAGAAGACAAAATGCCGGATTTGAGTGCATTTACAATTGAATCTGCAATGAGTATGGTTGCTGGTACGGCACGTTCAATGGGTATTACAGTAACTGGAGAAAAACCTTTTTAATCGCAAAGCAATATGGCAAAATTAACAAAGAAACACAAAGAAGCTCTTGCAAAAGTTGATAGAAACAAACTCTATTCATTAAAAGAGGCTTCAGCATTACTCAAAGAAATCACTTACACTAAATTTGATGCTTCTGTGGATATTGCAGTGCGTTTAGGGGTAGACCCACGTAAAGCAAACCAAATGGTGCGTGGCGTAGTTACGCTTCCTCACGGAACAGGTAAAGACGTGCGAGTGCTTGCCTTAGTAACTCCAGAGAAAGAAGCAGAAGCTAAAGCTGCTGGAGCTGACTATGTAGGGCTTGATGAATATCTACAAAAGATAAAAGATGGCTGGACAGACGTAGACGTAATCGTTACTATGCCAGCAGTAATGGGTAAGTTAGGCCCTTTAGGACGTGTATTGGGTCCTCGAGGCTTGATGCCAAACCCTAAAACTGGTACCGTTACTATGGAAATCGGGAAAGCTGTACAAGAAGTAAAGTCTGGTAAAATCGACTTCCGCGTAGACAAAACAGGTATCGTTCACGCCTCTATCGGTAAAATATCCTTCACTGCCGATAAGATTGTAGACAACGCCAATGAGTTGATTCAAACATTAATAAAGATGAAGCCTACCGCTGCTAAGGGTACGTATATGAAATCGATTTATCTTTCATCTACTATGAGCCCAAGTATTGCAGTAGATACTAAAACAGTTTAATTTGTAGTTAAAAACCGAAATTATGACAAGAGAAGAAAAATCATTAGTAATAGATAATTTAACTGCACAGTTAGCTGAAAGTAATGTTATTTATGTAACAGATTTAACTGGTTTGAATGCTCAGGACACAAGCGCATTGCGTCGTGCTTGTTTCAAAGCAAATATCAAATTGGCAGTTGTAAAGAACACTTTGCTTGCCAAAGCAATGGAAGTTTCAGAAAAAGAGTTTGGTGAATTGCCAACTATTCTTAAAGGAAATACCTCATTGATGTATGCTGAAGTAGGGAACGCTCCTGCTAAGCTCATTAAAGAGTTCCGCAAGAAATCAGAGAAACCTATCTTGAAAGGGGCATATGTAGATGCAGCTGTATTTATCGGCGACAATCAATTAGATGCCTTATCAGCTCTCAAATCTAAGAACGAAGTTATTGGTGAAATCATTGGCTTGCTCCAATCACCTGCCAAGAACGTTGTTTCAGCTCTTAAATCAGGAGGAGGTAAATTGGCTGGTATCATCAAGACCTTATCTGAAAAATAAAACTAAACGCACAAAATTATTTTTAAACAATTAAACAAAAACGATAGAAAAATGGCAGATTTAAAAAAATTCGCAGAACAATTAGTAAACTTAACCGTTAAAGAAGTAAACGAGCTTGCACAAATCTTGAAAGATGAGTACGGCATTGAGCCAGCAGCTGCAGCAGTAGCAGTAGCAGCCGGAGGTGCAGTAGCCGGAGGTGCAGCAGAAGCTGGTGCTGAAAAAACAGAATTTGATGTATTCTTGAAATCAGCAGGTGCTAACAAATTAGCGGTTGTTAAATTAGTAAAAGACTTAACTGGTCTTGGACTAAAAGAAGCTAAAGAAGTAGTAGACGGCGCTCCTTCAAAAGTAAAAGAAGGTGTTTCTAAAGAAGAAGCTGAAGGGCTTAAAAAATCTTTAGAAGAAGCTGGTGCAGAAGTAGAATTGAAATAATTTTACTTATAAACCCTATAAGGTTTAGGTCTTTTTCAGTAGGAATTAGACCTAAACCATTTTGTAATTTAAGGCAACAATACAACAACGATATTATGGCAAGAGATTTGTGCCATATGAACTTTAAAAAAGTTTAGGACTTTGACAAAGTCTTAACTATGACAAACTCACGACTAACGACTTACTACTAACGATTAAACAATAATATTAAAGTAAAGAAAATGCTTACGAATCAAACCGCAAGAGTGAATTTTGCTTCCGTGAAACACGTTCCTGAATATCCTGACTTCTTGGATATTCAAATCAAATCGTTTCAAGAGTTCTTTCAGATGGAGACCAAATCGGAAGACCGAGTGCACGAGGGATTGTATCATACCTTTAAGGAGAACTTTCCTATATCGGACACTCGCAACCAATTCGTATTGGAGTTTCTCGACTATTTCGTAGACCCTCCTCGCTACACTATCCAAGAATGTATAGAACGCGGTCTTACTTATAGTGTGCCTCTGAAAGCCCGATTAAAGCTTTATTGTACTGACCCCGAGCACGAAGATTTTGAAACTATCGTACAAGACGTTTATTTGGGCACAATCCCTTATATGACGGCAAGCGGAACATTCGTTATCAACGGAGCTGAGCGTGTAGTAGTATCGCAGTTACACCGTTCACCAGGGGTATTCTTCGGTCAGTCGTTTCACGCTAATGGTACTAAACTCTACTCTGCACGTATTATTCCTTTCAAAGGTTCGTGGATTGAGTTTGCTACCGATATCAACAACGTGATGTACGCCTATATCGACCGTAAGAAGAAACTTCCTGTAACAACACTCTTCCGTGCAATTGGTTTTGAACGCGATAAAGATATATTGGAAATATTCGACCTTGCAGAAGAAATAAAGGTTTCTAAAACAGGGCTTAAAAAATACATCGGTCGTCGTTTGGCTGCCCGTGTGCTCAACACTTGGCACGAAGACTTCGTAGACGAAGATACCGGAGAGGTAGTATCTATTGAGCGTAATGAGATTATCCTCGACCGCGATACTGTACTCGATGAAGATAACATTCAAGAAATCTTAGAGGCTGATGTAAAGACCATTCTTCTTCACAAAGAAGATAGTCAGGCTACTGATTATACCATTATCCACAATACTTTACAAAAAGACCCTACCAACTCTGAGAAAGAAGCGGTGGAACACATTTACCGACAGTTGCGTAATGCGGAACCACCCGATGAGGAAACAGCTCGTGGTATTATCGACAAACTGTTCTTCTCAGACCAACGTTACAACTTGGGAGACGTAGGGCGTTACCGTATCAACAAAAAATTGGGATTGGATACCCCTATGGAAAAGCAAGTGCTTACCAAAGAGGATATCATCACCATCGTGAAATACTTGATTGAGCTCATCAACTCTAAAGCAGAGGTAGATGATATCGACCACTTGTCTAACCGCCGTGTGCGCACAGTAGGAGAGCAATTGGCAGCTCAGTTTGGCGTAGGTCTTTCTCGTATGTCGCGCACTATTCGCGAACGTATGAACGTACGTGACAACGAGGTATTTACTCCTATCGATTTGATCAATGCGAAGACCCTTTCGTCTGTGATTAACTCGTTCTTTGGTACGAACCAATTATCTCAGTTTATGGATCAAACGAATCCTTTGGCTGAGATTACTCACAAACGCCGTTTGTCCGCCTTAGGGCCTGGAGGTTTGTCGCGTGAGCGTGCGGGCTTCGAGGTGCGAGACGTACACTATACTCACTACGGACGTTTGTGTCCTATTGAAACCCCAGAAGGACCAAATATCGGTTTGATATCTTCGTTGGCGGTTTTCTCGAAGGTAAACGGTATGGGCTTTATAGAAACGCCTTACCACAAAGTTACTAATGGAAAGGTAGATCTTAAAGATATGACCTACCTCACTGCCGAAGACGAAGAAGGACTCAAAATTGGTATGGCTAATATCGCATTAGACGATAAAGCTAATATCACTGAGGAAAAAGTGGTTGTAAAAGAAGATGGTGACTTCCCTGTAATTGAACCTAACGAAGTACAATATATAGACGTTGCTCCTAACCAAATCGCTTCTATTTCGGCTTCCCTTATTCCGTTCTTGGAACACGACGACGCGAACCGTGCGTTGATGGGCTCGAATATGATGCGTCAAGCAGTACCTTTGTTAAGACCTGAAGCGCCTATCGTAGGAACAGGTTTGGAACGCCGTGTAGCTTCAGATGCCCGTGTGCTTATGAACGCAGAGGGTGATGGTACAGTTGATTATGTAGATGCTGATAAAATCATTATCACTTATGACCGTACTGATGAACAAAAATTGGTAAGCTTTGATGCTGATGAAACAGTATATAACCTTATCAAATTCCAAAAAACAAACCAAGGCACCTGTATCAACTTAAAACCGATAGTAGAAAAAGGTGAGAGAGTGAAAAAAGGTCAGGTGTTGTGTGAAGGTTATGCTACTGAAAACGGAGAGTTAGCACTCGGTCGTAATATGAAGGTAGCGTTTATGCCTTGGAAAGGTTATAACTTTGAGGACGCGATTGTGATTTCGGAACGCGCTGTTCGCGAGGATTTATTCACTTCTATCCACATTGATGAATACGCTTTGGAAGTGCGTGATACTAAATTGGGAGCCGAAGAGCTTACCAATGATATCCCTAACGTATCGGAAGATGCGACCAAAGATTTGGACGAATACGGTATGATTCGCATTGGAGCAGAAGTACGCCCAGGGGATATTCTTATCGGTAAGATTACTCCTAAAGGAGAATCAGACCCTACCCCTGAAGAGAAACTCCTCCGTGCTATCTTTGGTGATAAAGCGGGCGATGTGAAAGATGCTTCTCTAAAAGCTTCACCTTCACTTTACGGGGTGGTTATCAACAAGAAATTGTTCTCACGTGCGGTAAAAGACAAACGCAAACGCAGTAAAGATAAAGAAGACGTAGCACAATTAGAAGCTGATTACAACGCTAAGTTTGAAGCTCTTCGCTCCAAATTGTTGGAAAAACTATATAGCTTGGTAGCTGAAAAGACTTCGGAAGGAGTAGTGAACGACCTCGGTGAAGAAATTGTGCCTAAAGGTAAGAAATATACTAAGAAAGTGCTTGAAGGCATTGAGGATTATGCTCACCTTACTTCTGCAGGTTGGACTGACGATAAGCATATCAACGGTCTTATAGACGACCTTTTGCACAACTATCGCATTCGTGAAAATGACCTACAAGGAGGATTACGTCGCGATAAATTTACCATCGCTGTGGGAGACGAATTACCTGCAGGTATTCTAAAATTAGCTAAAATTTACGTGGCTAAGAAACGTAAGCTAAAAGTAGGTGATAAGATGGCAGGTCGCCACGGTAACAAGGGTATCGTAGCACGTATCGTTCGCGATGAGGATATGCCATTCCTTGAAGACGGAACTCCGGTAGACATCGTGTTAAACCCTCTTGGGGTACCTTCACGTATGAACATCGGTCAGATATACGAAACTGTATTGGGTTGGGCAGGACAAAAGCTCGGCAAGAAGTTTGCAACTCCTATCTTCGATGGAGCATCGCTTGAGCAAATTAACGAGCTTACCGATGAAGCAGGCGTACCGCGTTTCGGTCATACTTACCTATACGATGGTGGTACCGGCGAACGTTTCGACCAAAAAGCAACCGTAGGTGTGATTTATATGATTAAGCTCGGACATATGATTGACGATAAGATGCACGCACGTTCTATCGGTCCGTACTCACTCATCACCCAACAGCCATTGGGAGGTAAAGCCCAATTTGGTGGTCAGCGTTTTGGAGAGATGGAGGTATGGGCATTAGAGGCTTATGGAGCATCTAGTACCTTACGCGAAATCTTAACAGTAAAATCCGATGACGTAGTAGGTCGTGCCAAAACTTACGAAGCGATTGTAAAAGGTGAGACAATGCCAGAACCAGGCTTACCAGAATCGTTCAACGTATTGATGCACGAGCTTAAAGGTCTTGGATTGGATATTAGACTTGAAGAATAATGATTAATTATTAATGGTTAATGGTTAATAATTAATTGTTGAAATTATAATAAAATTCCAAACTATTGAATGTTCAGTAGTTTGGAATTTTTGTTTTTATAGGAGGTTAGGGAAAAGGAATGATGATTATCCCCAAGTGCTTAGCCAAAATTCATCAAAAAGGGCATTACCTGTCCAATCCCATTCTTTTTCCTTTTTTGCTGAGTTAAGTACCTCATCCATAGTATAAGCCCTATAACTTGCTGAGATGCATTCTTTTTTCTCCCAATCGCTTAGTTCACTTTTACAAGAAAAAAATATATATTCACGGTTGAATTCTGTGTCTTTATAGTATTGCTCAAAAGTTTCCTTATAGTTTTGCAATTGGTTGTTGTGAATAGAGGTATAAACCTTATTCTCAAGAAGGAGTGCGTACTTTTCTTCCTTTTGTGTTTCGTTGTTAAACAAGTAAAACTCTGCACAGAGGTCTATACTTTTCCATTGTAACCAAGTTTTTACTTGCTTAATTTTGTACTTACTTAGTTTTTCAGCATCACCAAAAAGCAGTACAGAAGTTATACTTTTGCAGTATTCCTCCATTTTAGGATTATGATAATCTCTTTCTCTATTAGTAATGCAACGAAGTGTCCAAGATAAGAAGAAGTCTACCAAACTTTCTTTTTTGCCTGTATTTTTTTCATCGTGCATAAAGAACGATTTTGTTTTGTCCATTCTGTCTTTTTCCATTTTGTGTAGTTTTTAAAAATATTCTTCTCTCAAGCCCTTTTTTATTTTTTCATTGTCTAGTGTAAAAGTATATTCTTCTGAGAAATACTCTGAAAGTTCTAATTCTGAGATACTGAACTGTAGTTCCGAAAGGAGAGGGTATTCTTCTTTTATGTCTAAATCATACTCACTTTTAATTATAAAATTAGGTGTATTTTCTCCTCTTATTTTAGCAACGTTCTTAATATCTATTGGTAATAGATAAGCATCTTTTAAAATCCATCTCTTTATATCATTAGAGAAAAATATTTTCGATGTATCATAATAAATGTATTTTGCTGACATTTGATCATTATAATAAGAAGCATAGTATTTTATTTCTTCTTTCAATTGAATAGCTTCTTCTTTTCCTATTTTAAGATTACTTTCTACTGAAATAGTATCTTCGGTATAGTAGTGATAATCATTATAGTCTCTATAATCATCATTAGCAGTTAGAATGCGATGTAGTTCTTCTTCTGTTTTATAACTGTATATAGGAATACTTCTACCTATAGTAATTGGATAAATCTCTTCGTCGGCATTATACTTACCTAAATTAATATAGAATCTCAATTCACGAAGTATTGAAACAACTATATCTGAACTAATTTCTTGAATTTTTTCTTTTCCATTGTTTTGTAGTCTTTCCTTAAACTCATTGGTTGTTTCAAATTCTCCTTTTTGTGCCCATTTTAAGAAGTTATCTTTAATTCTTGCTTTTATTTTTGCTATATCTGAAGTGTTTCTTAAAGATTCTTGCTCTTTTCTAATTCTTGCTTCCTCTTCTTCAAGCCTCTTTGTTTCTCGTTCCTGTTCTTCTTTAAGGCGTTTTTCTTGTAGTTCCTGTTCTCTTTTAGTCTTAGCTAATTTTTCTTGCTCTTCTCGTTTTTGCTGTTGAATTATTTGTCGCTGTTTCTCTTCTTTTTCTTTTTTGAGTTCAGCAGGAGTTTTAAGTTTTTCAGCGGCTTTCATTTCGTCTGCTATTTTAGTGATAAGTGCGTATGCTTGTATTGAACCGTGTTTTTTGCTATAAGTAGCGAGTTTTTGGTTAAACATTCCTCTAAGCATAGCTTCACCGAAGTCTTTATCTTTTCTTAGCCGATTAATTTCAGAAAGAGGAATACCTACCTGCTGTAAGTATTTATTCTCTATGGCTTCTACTTTTTTTTGATAAGCTGTTTTTTGTTGTGCAAAAGTAGGAACTACCAATAACAATAGTAGCCCTATTAAAAACATTCTTTTCATTGTATTTTGAATTTTGTTAATAATATTCTATGGTTCTTATGGTAACAGATTTAGGGGTAGCATCTTGGAAGTAAATTCTTTTTACCCAATTTCCTTTGCTATCTGATTCATAACGAGAATAAGATACTTCAATCCACTTATCTTCAAGTTTTGTAGTAGTATTTCGTTTTCCTATAAGATTACCCTTACTGTCATATTCTGAATATTCTATTCTCTCTCCTACTTTTATATCAGGAATAGGGTCACTACTATACTCTTCACTTATGATAGGAGTTCTATGCTCTATCAATTGATTATTTTCATTATACTTAAAGAACTCATTAAATTTTTTATCATCAGCTCCGAGAACAATTAGATTACCTTTCTCATCATACTGATAATTTTTCTCAGAAAAAACGAGATACTCACCTGCTATGTTCTCTTCTGTCCTGATTAATTGTCCCTTTGAGTTATATTTATAAATTATTTCATCTCTTGTACTACCATTAGGCAAAATTATTTTCTTCTTACTTTTATGCCCCTTATTGTCATATTCATAAATATAAGACATTCTTTTATCCTTAGGACGGTGATCTGTGTAGTATTCCTCATAGTCTTCTCTTACAAGTTTATCCCCTTCGTAAATATAGGTGGTTTTAGTATTCAAAAACCTATTGGGTAATGGCTCTGAAGTAGCTATTTCTGTAACATTTCCTTTTTTATCGAACAAGATTTTTTTTGTACCTTCATAACTAAGTTCTTTCCCTGCTATAATTCTTCCTGACTCTTCTACAGCTTTATAAGTAGCATACTCAATGGATTTTACATTCCCTTTTAGTTCATATTTTTGCAAATCTTCAGTCTGCTTGTCAGATTGCCCACAAGCTATCTGTAATAGTAAACTAATTAATAGTATGATTCTATTCCTCATTTTGTTGTTTTTTTTGAGGAAGTAGATTGTATGCTTTACAACCTACTTCGTTGGTTTATATAATTTTAGCTAATAATTCTTGTGCTTTTTTATTATTGTTGTTGCTACTTTTGGTAAGCCATTCGATAGCTTTCTCTTGGTTTTTATCAACAAAGATACCTTCTAAGTAGCAAAATCCTAAATTATATTGAGCTCTTGCTTCTCCTTGAGCAGCAGCTTTTTCCCACCAAAAAAAAGCATTCTCATAAGATTGAGGGTTAGATCTTCCTTCAAAGAAACGGAATCCCATTTCAAATTGGGCTTCAGCATCTCCATTTTCTGCTTTTTCTAAAACTTTGCTTCCTCCGAAAATATCTACTTGTGCTTTTTCCATATTTTCCAAGTATTTAGCAGCTTCATCTTGTTTAGGGGCTATGGCTGATTTTCTTAAGGTTTTACCCCATTTGTTATCTGTGAATTCTCCATCTGCCCCCAATAGATAGAATTCATAAAAAGGTATCAACATATACCAACCTGATTTACCACAATCGTGACATCTTTTTACTCCTTGTGTTAAGTTAAAAAATATCAACGGAACAAAAGCTAATACATAAACTAAAAAAGCTGTGTTTACATTCTCAAAAGACTCAAAAATATGGTCTATAAGGTAAGCTCTCAGAATGATGTAATATGCCAAACTGATTAAAAAAGTAATGACGTATTCTTTTCTACTAATACGTCCTTTAAATGAAAATGGTGCTTTAAACATAGTATAATAATTTTATTTGGTTACCTACTCTTTTCAGGCTTTTCGGTTTCCGCCTTGTTGTTTATATAAGGACATAAAAAAACGCGGTGCATTCCTTGTTTACTCATTACAGAAGCCCGACCAAAGGCACACTACAAAGTAAAAAGGAATGCCCACGTAACCGCAGGCACTTCCACTTCACTTCCCTGTAGTGTAAAGAAAAATTGGTCGTATTTCTGTAAAGGAAAATGTAAAGCGAAACGCTAATATTGTTTATGTCTTTAAATGGCTATTTAACCGCAGTTAAATAGTGTTTAAATTGTTCTCGGTTGTCTAATTTTGGTGCATAGTTACGACAAATTTTTGTACTATGCAAGTTTTTAACATTTATTTTTTTACAGATGAGTTGTAAAAAATTAGAAATCAAATAGCAGAAGATAGATCAATGAGGGCGTGAGCACTAATATATTTTGAACTTTATCGCGAGTGATGAGTGTTGCTATAAATATAACTTTTTCTAACATAAGAGCTACAATTTTAATCCTTTTAAGGCGTCTAATAGTATTTCTACTCTTTGTTTGCAACTCTCGAAGAAAGCTTCACTTTTTACAATTTAGCGCCCTCCCGTAGCGTCCAAAAGTTCGTTGTTCTTTTGAGTGATAGTAGCGACTTGCTGTAATAGATTTTTTAGTTCTTTCATTATTATTATTCTTTTGGTCTACAAAATTAAGAAATGAGAAAATGAGAAAATGGGTAGTGATAAAAAAGATTTCTTGACTGGTTTGGCTTGTCGGACAAATCAGACTGGTCAGGATTTTCGGAAGGAAACGAAATTTTTCATAAGTAGACTAAGAGGCTTTTTGATGAAAAAAGGCTGTGAGGAGGGTATGGTTAGCTTATAGAGAGCTTATAGGAAGCTTGAACGAATCTTGGACGATTGGTATAGAAAGGGTATATAAGTAATTGACTTATAGTATAATACAGCAATGCAAAAAATGGTAAAAACGGGGTTTCGAGACGAAAGAAAGAGGAAGAGGTACTAGGCCTTAGTCCATAGGCAGTAGGGGATAACCTCCCCCTTTACACATACCCAGCTATTGCTGGCTACCTCCAAAGGGGGGAATGTGGCGAGTCACTTATTCGGTAAGCCCCCGAACCCCCGAAGGGGGACAAGCTGGAAAAGGTGACAAACCTCGCTCTTTACACATACTTTGCTTTCGCGGGACACATACCGAGCTATTGCTGGCTACCTTCAAAAAGGGAAACTGTGGCGAGTCATTTATTCGGTAAGCCCCCGAACCCCCAAAGGGGGACAAGTTGGAAAAGGAGACAAACCTCCTTCTTTACACATACTCTGCTTTCGCGGGGCTCATACCCAGCTATTGCTGGCTACCTTCAAAAAGGGAAACTGTGGCGACTCATTTATTCGGTAAGCCCCCGAACCCCCGAAGGGGGACAAGTTGGAAAAGGAGACAAACCTCCCTCTTTACACATACTTTGCTTTCACGGGGCGCATACCCAGCTATTGCTGGCTACCTCGAAGAGAGGGAAGGTAGTGATGGATAAGGGAAGAAATGACGAATGACCAGGGACGAATGATGAAGGTAATACTGAGGAGATTTCAACTTTGAGAAAGGGCATAACAGGACAAGCAAATTAGAAACTTTGACAAAGGCTGTAGCAGGACAGGCGAGCAGAAACTTTGAAAGTGTAAAAGTTTGAGACTTTGAGAAAGTTTATGCTACTAACTATCAACCTCTTAAAATATTCTTCTAAAAATATTACGAAAAAATAATTGCTATTTTAAAAAATAGTTGTACTTTTGCACGATATTTTGTAAATAGGCTTCGTGGGGAGACCTCTATGAAGCCCGATAAATTTATTATATTCACCATAAATAATATGGCAAGAGAAAAAAATACAGCTGTTCCTAAATTTGATAAGATTTCGATTGGTTTGGCCTCTCCTGAATCTATCTTAGCCGTTTCACGCGGTGAGGTTACTAAACCTGAAACTATCAACTATCGTACTCACAAACCTGAACGCGACGGGTTGTTTTGTGAGCGTATTTTTGGTCCTGTAAAGGACTATGAATGTGCTTGTGGTAAATACAAACGCATTCGTTATAAAGGCATCGTCTGCGACCGTTGTGGCGTGGAAGTAACCGAGAAAAAAGTACGCCGCGAAAGAGTAGGACATATCAACCTTGTGGTGCCTATCGCTCACATTTGGTATTTCCGCTCATTACCTAACAAAATAGGTTATTTGTTAGGGCTTCCTTCGAAAAAGTTGGATATGATTATCTACTACGAGCGCTATGTAGTTATCCAACCAGGTATTGCCAAAGGACCAGAAGGTGAAGATTTACAATACTTAGACTTTCTTTCAGAAGAAGAATATCTCGCTATTACTGAGAGTCTTCCTGCTGATAACCAATATTTAGAAGATACTGACCCTAATAAGTTTATCGCTAAAATGGGGGCTGAGTGTCTTCTTGAACTCTTAGAACGTTTGGATTTAGACGCACTTTCTTACGACTTGCGTCACAAAGCTAATAACGAAAGTTCTAAACAACGCAAAACTGAAGCTCTTAAACGCTTACAAGTGGTAGAGGCGTTCCGCGAATCTCAAAGAAACCGCGAGAACAAACCTGAATGGATGATAATGAAGGTGATTCCTGTGATTCCGCCTGAATTGCGCCCGTTGGTACCACTCGATGGGGGACGTTTTGCGACTTCCGACCTTAACGATCTTTACAGACGTGTGATTATTCGCAATAACCGTTTAAAACGCTTGATGGAAATCAAAGCGCCTGACGTGATTTTGCGGAATGAGAAACGTATGCTTCAAGAGTCGGTAGATTCACTTTTCGACAACACACGTAAATCATCAGCTGTAAAAACAGAGTCTAATCGTCCGCTTAAATCACTTTCTGACTCATTGAAAGGTAAGCAAGGGCGCTTCCGTCAGAACCTCCTCGGTAAACGTGTAGACTATTCAGCACGTTCGGTAATTGTGGTAGGTCCTGAACTCAAAATGTACGAATGCGGTTTGCCAAAGAATATGGCAGCCGAACTCTATAAGCCGTTTGTAATACGTAAGCTCATCGAGCGCGGTATTGTGAAAACGGTGAAATCAGCTAAGAAAATCATTGACAAAAAAGAGCCCGTAGTATGGGATATCTTGGAGAATGTAATTAAAGGTCACCCTGTACTACTGAACCGAGCTCCTACTTTGCACCGTTTGGGTATTCAGGCATTCCAACCTAAGCTCATCGAAGGGAAAGCAATACAGTTGCACCCGCTTGTGTGTACAGCGTTCAATGCCGACTTCGACGGCGACCAAATGGCGGTGCACTTGCCATTAGGTCCTGAGGCTATCTTAGAGGCACAACTCTTGATGTTGGCTTCACACAATATCCTTAACCCTGCCAATGGTTCGCCTATTACTGTACCTTCACAAGATATGGTCTTGGGGCTTTACTACATTACCAAAGGTCGTAAGTCTACCCCTGAACATCCTATTAAAGGGGAAGGCTCAGTTTTTTATTCAGCAGAAGAAGTGAATATCGCTTATAACGAAGGAAAGCTCAGCTTAAACGCTTTTATTAAAGTGAAAGTGCGTGACCTCGACGAAAATGGCAATGTGTATTACCCCGTAGTAGAAACAACCACTGGACGTGTGCTCTTCAATGAGCTTGTACCTTTGGAAGTAGGCTACATCAACGAGGTACTTACCAAAAAATCATTGCGTGATATCATCGGTCGTATCCTCAAAGCTACTAGCATTCCTGTAACGGGAGACTTCCTTGACAAAATCAAGAATATGGGATACCGTTTTGCCTTTAAAGGCGGATTGTCGTTCAGTTTAGGGGATATCATCATTCCGCAAGAAAAAGCTGATATGATAGCCGAAGCTAACGGACTCGTAGATGGTATTATGATGAACTATAATATGGGGCTCATCACCAACAACGAACGTTATAATCAGGTGATTGACGTGTGGACATCTACCAATGCGCAACTTACTGAATTGGCGATGAAACGCATCAGCACAGACCAGCAAGGGTTCAACTCAGTGTATATGATGCTCGACTCGGGAGCGCGTGGTTCTAAGGAGCAAATTCGTCAGCTTACCGGTATGCGTGGTTTGATGGCAAAACCTAAGAAATCGAGCGTAGGGGGTGGTGAAATCATCGAGAACCCTATCTTGTCGAATTTCAAAGAAGGACTATCTATCCTTGAATACTTTATCTCTACCCACGGTGCCCGTAAAGGTCTTGCCGATACCGCTTTGAAAACAGCCGACGCAGGTTACTTAACTCGTCGTTTGGTAGACGTATCGCAAGACGTGATTATTAATACAGAAGACTGTGGAACCTTGCGTGGGGTGGAAGTGCGTGCCCTCAAAAAGAACGAGGAAGTAGTAGAAACCCTCGGTGAACGCGTTTTAGGACGTGTATCGCTCCACGATGTATACAATCCTCTCACCGAAGAACTCATTGTGGGTGCTGGTGAAGAAATTACTGAAAAAATAGTAGATAAAATAGAAGCCGCTCCTATCGATATGATAGAAGTGCGCTCTGCACTTACCTGTGAAGCTAAACACGGTATTTGTGCAAAATGTTACGGTCGCAACCTTTCTACCGGACGTATGGTACAGAAAGGGGAAGCCGTAGGGGTGGTAGCTGCCCAGTCTATCGGTGAACCAGGTACCCAGCTTACCTTGCGTACTTTCCACGCAGGTGGGGTTGCGGGTAACGTATCAGAAGAAAATAAAACTGAAGCCCGTTTTGACGGTGTACTAGAAATAGAAGACTTACGGGTAGTTCGTGGTAAAGACAACGAACAAAACCCTGTGGACGTAGTAGTGCGTTCATCTGAGCTCCGCGTGCTTGACCCTACTACCAAAATGGTACTTCAAACACACGATATTCCTTATGGAGCGCATATCTTTGTAAAAGACAAAGAAGAGGTGAAAAAAGGAACTTTACTCTTCCAATGGGATCCCTATAATGCGGTAATCATCTCGGAATACTCTGGTAAAATCGCTTACGAAGATATCGAACAGGGAGTTACTTACCAAGTGGAAATAGACGAGCAAACAGGCTTCCAAGAAAAAGTGATTGTAGAATCGCGTAACAAGAAGCTGATTCCTACCTTGCTCATCACTGATAAGAATGGCGAAACGCTTCGCTCTTACAACTTGCCTGTGGGTGCTCACATTATGGTGGACAACAACAGCAAGATTGAAGAAGGTAAGGTGCTTGTGAAAATACCGCGTAGCTCTGCCAAAGCTGGGGATATTACAGGAGGTCTTCCTCGTGTTACCGAGCTCTTCGAAGCACGTAACCCATCGAACCCTGCTATCGTATCCGAAATTGACGGGGTAGTATCGTTCGGTAAAATCAAACGCGGTAATAAAGAGGTAATCGTTACCTCACGCTCGGGCGAAGAACGCAAATACTTGGTCAAATTATCGAGTCAAATCTTGGTACAAGAAAACGACTTTGTACGTGCAGGTAAACCACTTTCCGACGGCTCTGTAACACCTGATGATATCTTGCGTATTAAAGGACCATCGGCAGTACAACAGTATTTAGTAAACGAAGTACAAGAGGTATACCGCTTACAAGGGGTGAAAATTAACGATAAACACTTTGAGGTTATCGTTCGCCAGATGATGCGTAAAGTGGAAATCCAAGACCCAGGTGATACTCTTTACCTCGAAGGTCAGTTAGTTCACAAAGACGACTTTATCGAGGAAAACGACCGCTTGTTTGGTAAGAAAGTAGTAGAAGACGCTGGAGACTCCGAAAACTTAAAAGCTGGACAGATAGTGAGCCTGCGTGAATTGCGCGATGAGAACTCTCTACTCAAACGCTCCGATAAGAACTTGGTAATCGCTCGCGATGTGATTCCTGCTACTGCTATGCCAGTGCTACAAGGTATCACTCGTGCATCGTTGCAAACCAAATCGTTTATCTCAGCAGCTTCTTTCCAAGAAACTACGAAGGTATTAAATGAAGCAGCGGTAAGTGGTAAGGTAGACTTCCTCGACGGCTTGAAAGAAAATGTAATCGTAGGTCACCGTATACCAGCAGGTACTGGACTTAAAGAATACGAGAAAATCATCGTAGGCTCTAAAGCTGATTTGGAACCCGTAGTAGAAAAGAAAAAATCGAGATAGGCAATGGACGGAGTAGAAGAAAAAGAAGGACAGTTGAGCATTGAGCTCGACGACAAGATTGCCAAGGGAGTATACTCTAACTTAGCAATTATCAACCACTCGTCTACCGAGTTTGTAGTCGATTTTGTGAGTGTAATGCCAGGGATGCCCAAAGGGAAGGTGCGCAGTCGCATTATCCTTACCCCTGAGCACGCCAAACGCCTGTTATTTGCCTTAGATGATAATATCCAGAAGTTTGAACAAGCCAATGGTACTATCACCAATAGCGACGACCGTCACGCCATTCCTCTCTTTGGTGTAACCGGACAAGCCTAATTTAATTACAAATAATCATAACTTTGCCAAAGATGTTAACCGCCTATGCGGCTCACACCTTTGGCAATTTTTTATTACACTTTCTTCAAAAGCAATTCCTTTTTTAGCTTTTTACCTTTTATCGCCCTACTAAACTTATTTTTAATGTCGTTTTTCTTCACTCTCTACCTCTCTCATACATAGTGCATTATACACTCTTCCTATACCAATCGTCCAAGATTCGTATAAGCTTCCTATAAGCTCTCTATAAGCTTTCCATACCCAAAATACATCTCTACCACCAAAAAAATATATCTTTTTCTTACCTTTTCTTTCTATCAATAAATCAGTGACTTAAGTACTTTTATTACAAAAATATTGATTATTTCTGGTACTATGTATTGCATAATACTTATTTTTGTCGTATCTTTGCCCCGAATTTAAAAACATCAAAACTATGGAAGAATTTAATGTCGAAAAAACAAGAACACAAATGCGCAAAGGCATCTTAGAAATGTGTATTCTTTCCATTATTGACAAAAACAAAGAAGCTTATGTTTCCGACCTGATTGAGGCGCTCAAAACAGCCGATATGATAGTGGTCGAAGGAACGTTATACCCTTTGCTTACCCGATTGAAAAACAGCGGGCTACTTACCTATCAATGGAAAGAATCTACTTCAGGCCCTCCTCGTAAATACTACATCTTAACCGAATCAGGCAGACGCTTCCTAAACGAAACCGTAAAAGCCTGGCGTGATTTACAAACAATGATTGATAAAATTATTTAAATTATGGACAAAGTAAAAAACATTAGTTTGGGTGGTTTTTCTTTTATCATCGAAGAAACCGCCTACAATGCCCTCAATAACTATCTCAATGAGGTGCGTAATCATTTGAACCAAAATACCGATAGAGAAGAAATTCTCTACGATGTAGAGCAACGTATGGCTGAACTACTCAAAGTTCGTCTTAAAGAGCGCGAAGTAGTAATTGGTCAAGACGTGCAATATCTTATAGAAGTATTAGGTCGTCCTGAACAATACGTTGAGAGTGAAGAAACCCCTCCTGCTGAACCCAAATTTACCTTTTCTTCTTTGAAAGGGCGAAAGCTATACCGTGATATTGATGATAAGAAAATCGGTGGCGTACTCTCAGGCATAGCCCATTACCTTCAATACGACGTTACTTGGGTACGCATCTTCTTTCTATTAGTCTTACTGGTAAATATCTTCATTCTTCACTTTTTTACCTCTGCTCTGTTGCTTTTGTATATTGCGTTTTGGGCTGTGGTACCTCCCGCACGCACAGCCGCTCAGAAGTTAGAAATGAAAGGTGAAGCCGTAACCATCGATACCCTTTCCAACTTCTCTTTTACGGGTAAAGAAACCCTAAAACCTCAAAGGAATGGCTTCCCTATCTTACTGAAAGTAATACTCTATTTTATTGCAATTCTATTACTATTGCCATTGCTTATATCCTTAATAGCCGTAGTGCTCTCCTTATTTGGCATAACCGTATTCGGAAGCATTAGTCTGCTTGCCCTTAACGATTTTCTTCCCTTTATAGTGACGGCAACTTGGCAACGCTCTTTGTTGTACCTTTCAGCAGTATTATTACTCTTGTTTCCTGTTTCAGTTATTTTACTACTTTGTTTCAAACTTTTTGTAAAGGATTTTCATACGCCCAAAAGCTGGATAGTGTTCAATGTGTTGAGCTTAACCGTAGGTATCATAGGAGGTTTCACAGTCTTAGGAACTGTTTTAAGAGACTTTACCTCCGAAACCGTTATACAAGAAAAAATACCCGTTGTTACCACTTCCGATACTTTGGTAGTACACCGTAACTATACTCACAAAATGAGTCTTATGGGTATCAAAAACGATAGTCTTGTGGTTGCCGATTGTAATTTCAATGTTAATGAATTACCCGAAGACGCACAGCCCTATATTGAAGTCTCTACTCATTCAAGAGGCAGAAACATAGGTCAAGCCGAACAGTATACTAAAAATATCCATTATACCTTACAAGTGAAAGATAACCAAATCACTATCCCTGAAACCTATCAAATAGCAAAAGGAGATTTCTATCGCGCACAACGCCTGCAAATCACTCTATTTGTACCCAAAGGTAAGGAAGTAAAAAGAGATTAATGTAATTTTTTTGTCATTCGTAATTTGTAATTCGCAATTATTTCGTACTTTTGCACGGTTTTTGTTATAAGATGAAAATCTATAGAATTTAAATACGTAATTAACTAATAGAATGAAAAAATCATTTATCTGGGTTGCCTTAGCAACTTTCCTATTTGTGGGCTGTCGGGCTACTAAAGTTAGTGCCGATATGGACAAAGCTCCCGCAACACCTTTAGCTCAGAAAACTTACAATGATGCTACCCTCAAAGGGTGGCCTCACGAAGGTTTTAAACAAAACTTCCCTGGACTGAACTTGCAAGAAGCCTATGCCCTACTCAAAGGTCTTACCCCTAAAAAAGTAATCGTAGGAGTGGTAGATTCCGGTGTGGATATCAACCACGAAGACCTTAAAAACGTAGTGTGGGTAAACACTAAAGAAATTCCTGACAACGGAATTGACGACGACAAAAACGGTTATGTAGACGACGTACACGGCTGGAACTTCCTCGGTAATATCGCGCAAGAAAATACCGAGATGACTCGTATTTACAAAACTAAGGATAAGAAAAATCCTGATTATGCCAATGCTAAAAAAGAATTCGATAAAGAAACTGCCGAAACTAAAAAACGCAAAGGCTATTATGAGCAACTTATCCAAATAACTGAATTTGCCGATAACAACTTGCGTAAAATCACAGGTAAAGAAGTGTATACCGCCAAAGACATCGATGCTGCTACCAAAGGCAAAACTTTCGATGCCCCTACTACCGAGATGATTCAGTTTATGAAACAGCTATTAGCAGATGTCTCTAATTCTGGTGATATCAAAAAAGAACTCAACGACGCTATCGAGTATTTCGATACAAAACTGAAATATCACCTCAACCCCGATTTTTCACCTCGTAAAACTATCTTAAAAGATAATGAAAACGACTTTACCAAAAAGTATTACGGCAATAATAACGTAATAGGTCCCAATACCAAAGATGCCTTACACGGCACACACGTGGCAGGTATCATTGGTGCTGAACGCAATAACGGAATCGGTATGAATGGGGTTGCCGATAATGTGCTTATTATGGCAGTACGTGCTGTCCCCGATGGTGATGAGTACGACAAAGATGTCGCTCTTGCTTTGCGCTATGCAGTAGATAACGGAGCCAAAGTGATAAACACCAGCTTTGGTAAAGCTTTCTCTCCTCACAAAGAATGGGTGTATGACGCTATCAAATACGCAGCTTCTAAAGATGTTCTTATCGTAAACGCTGCGGGTAACGACTCTCAAGATATCGACGTGAAAGATACTTATCCTAACGACGAAGTAAACAAGAAAGAAATCTCCGATAACTTCCTTACCGTAGGGGCTTTGAACTACGAATATAACAAGAATTTAGTAGCCTCTTTCTCAAACTATGGTAAACGCAATGTCGATGTATTTGCTCCTGGGGTAAAAATCTATTCTACTACTCCTGAGAATAAATACGAGTTCTTGCAAGGAACCTCAATGGCTTCTCCCGAAGTAGCAGGAGTTGCAGCCTTGTTGCGTTCTTACTTCCCAAGTCTCAGTGCAGCCGAAGTGAAGAAAATTATTATGGAGTCTGGTGTAAAAGTAGATATGAAAGTATTCGTAGGTGAAGATGATGATGAAGGTAAAAAACGCAAAGAAATGAACTTCGCCGACCTTTCTACTACAGGTACTATTGTAAATGCTAAAAATGCAGTAATCTTAGCCGCTAAAATTACTAAAACAAAACTTAGCAAATAGAAATTTATATAATACAATGAAAAGCCGTATGAGAAATTCTCACACGGCTTTTTTTATATTTGCTTGTTATTCATATAAGTCATTAGCATTTTAAATGCCTGTCGTGCTACGACTGCTACGACTTATTTATGAGCGTTGTAAAGTTCTGCAACTTTCGCCCAATTAATCACGTTAAAAAATGCCTCAATATAATCAGGACGACGGTTCTGATAGTGCAAGTAATAAGCGTGTTCCCACACATCTAATCCCAAGATAGGAAAACCTCCGCAACCAGTGTTAGGCATTAGCGGGTTATCTTGGTTTGCAGTAGAGCAAATCTCAAGTTTACCTCCTTTGTGTACACAAAGCCACGCCCAACCAGAGCCAAAACGAGTAGCCGCAGCCTTGCTAAAAACTTCTTTGAAAGCTTCAAAACTTCCAAAAGCCTCTTCAATTGCCTTAGCCAATTCTCCCGTAGGTTTACCTCCGCCATTAGGACTCATCACTTCCCAGAAAAGATTGTGATTGTAAAAACCGCCAGCATTATTGCGAAGAGCAGCGTTGTTCATATCAAGTGAGGTAAGAATTTCCTCAATAGTTTTGCCTTCTACCCCTGCTGGAGCCAAAGCCGTATTCAGGTTCGTAGTATAAGCGTTGTGGTGCTTAGTATAGTGTATTTCCATTGTACGCGCATCGATGTAAGGTTCAAGCGCATTGTAAGCATACGATAATTTAGGTAATGTAAACATAGTATTTTCTTTTTAAATTTTTAGCAAAAGTACTATAAAATCTAATTGGTTGAGATACTTTAATGATAGATTTTCTTTATATAGGTATAATTATATTTGGGAAGTATAATTATTTTCGTACTTTTGCAAGGTATTTTTCTTTTACAAAAACCCACTACCCTATAATTATGAAACATTGTATCTTTCTTCTCCTTTATAGCTTTATTTTCGCTACTTATGCCCAAGAACTTTCACTTTTAGACCGTCTTTCTGCTATTAAAAACGGCGGTAAAGATTTTTATGCTATTGATGGCTATATCATTACTAATGAAAATTTGAACCTCCTTTTTGATGAGAAAGGATTCAAAAAAGCTTACCGCAAACTAAAAGTAACAGCGCAAGAAGCTACTGCCAATCCTCGTGTGCTTGTTGATAACTATATGGTAGTAAAAGAAACTGACGAGGGAGTGCAAAGTTTGTATTTTGTAAAAAACAAAGCTAATAATATTGCTCTTATTTATTTTACCAAGCTCAAAAACAGAGAACCTGAGGTAGAAGAAGCCTTAGTAAATCTCATTGTAGAAAACAAAATTCCCGAAGATAAATACGCTCCTACTGATGCGAGTAGTATCAATTTCGCAGGCAGAACCATTCCGCTAATGGATGACTGTTATTTTACGGGTATTAACACTGTGCTATGCCCTTATAATGGCGGGATGAACTGGGACATATACCGCACCTTGGAAGACGCCCAACAAGCCGTTGCCGACCAGTTTGCTGTGAACACACAGCGCAAAAGTGTCAAACCAACACAAGAGGAAGAAGTAGACGTTATCTTTGAAGAAGTGCCTACCAAAGCCAAGAGAGTAGTGTTTGACCTCAAAGGGGTAACTTCGCTTTTAGCCGGAATGTCCGGTGGCAAAACACTTACGGTATACTATGTTGCGCAAGTGGTGCGCAATCGTCCCGTAGGCTGTGTGATGAGCTTTTGGAATAACGATAATATCAACTCCAATACAGGTTTACCCTTGCTTTTAAGCCGTGTAATGCGATTGAAATAAACAACCTCTTTTAACCACTATATGAAAAAATACCTATTAGGGCTCTTATGCCCTTTGTACCTCATCACACAAAACAAAACTACTCAAAAACCTAATGTCATCATCATTGTAGCCGATGATTTAGGCTATGGCGACCTAAGTTGCTATGGCGAAAAGACAATTCATACCCCGCAGGTAGCCTCACTCGCCAAACAAGGAATGGTCTTTACGAACGTACATTCCACCGCTGCCACTTGCACACCTTCGCGCTATTCACTCTTCACGGGCTTGTACAATTGGCGACGCAATGACACTGGTATTGCTCCTGGTGATGCTGCTATGGTCATTCGTCCTGAGCAAACCACCATTGCCGACGTGTTCAAAGCAGCAGGCTATACTACTGGCGCTATTGGTAAATGGCACTTGGGCTTAGGAGGCGAACGCGGTAAACAGGATTGGAACGGCTTTATCACCCCTGGACCTTCCGATATAGGCTTCGAATATTCCTGCATAATGGCTGCCACAGCCGACCGTGTGCCTTGCGTGTGGATAGAAAACCAACGCGTAGCCAATTACGACTCCTCAGCACCCATCGAAGTGAGCTATAGCAAGCCTTTTGAAGGTGAACCTACGGGTAAGAACAACCCCGAACTGCTTACTAAACTCAAACCTTCCTTACACCACGGTCACGACCAAGCCATAGTAAACGGTATTTCGCGTATCGGCTATATGAAAGGGGGTGGCAAAGCTCTCTGGACAGACGAATATCTCGCTGATACCATTGTAGCCAAAACGGTAAAATACATCGAAAATCACAAATCTCAACCTTTCTTTCTCTATGTGGGCACTAATGATATACACGTTCCTCGCTACCCCAATCCGCGTTTTGTAGGTAAAAGTGGTATGGGTTATCGCGGTGATGCAATTCTCCAATTCGACTGGACAGTGGGTGAAATCGTAAAAGCCCTCAAAGCTAATAAGCTATACGATAATACGCTCATCATTATCACTAGCGACAACGGTCCTGTGATAGACGATGGTTATCAAGATCAAGCCGAAGAGCTCTTAGGCAGACATCGTCCGTGGGGAGCTTTTCACAACCACGGAGGCAAATACAGCAATTACGAAGCGGGTACGCGTGTGCCCTTTATCGTACGCTATCCTAAGATAGTGAAAAAAGGTACTTCCGAGGCTTTGCTTTCACATATCGACCTCTTTGCTTCTTTGAGTAAATTTATTGGTGCTAAGGTACCCGCAGGAGCAGCCACCGATAGCGAAGATTACCTCAAAGCCTTCTTAGGCAAAGACAAGAAAGGTCGCCCTTATGTAATAGCCTCTGGGGGAGCGCTCTCCATTACCGATGGTCGTTGGAAATATGTAGCCCCCAGCGATAACTCTTCTTATCAACCCCTCACTCGCACACATCTGGGCAACTATCCTGAGCCCCGATTGTACGACCTTAAAGAAGACATAATGGAGCTCTACAATGTAGCAAAAGACCATCCCGAAGAGCTCACCAGACTCAAAACAATACTCGACAATATTAAAAACAGAAAATAGCGCTTTAACAATCAATAATGATATTCGCTCCAAAAAAGTGTCTACCTTTTTTGGAGCGATGTAATATCAATACTTTTTCTTCTATTCTCCCTTCTATTTCCGCTTTTCTTTCGTTTATTCTTCATCTGCCCGCGTAGCTCGCTCCGTCTTTAATTCGTTATTTAGTCATTGTAGAGCCACTGTAGAGCCACTGTAGACCCACTGTAGACCCACTGTAGAGCCACTGTAGACCCACTGTAGACCCACTGAAGCCCCACTCATCATTCGCCTTACCTTTGTCTTTCCGTCACTACATACTCTGCCAAAGTTGAAATCCCCTCCGCATTACCTTCGTCATTCGTCACTCGTCATTCGTCACTCGTCATTCGTCATTCATCATTCGTCATTCATCATTCGTCATTCGTCACTCGTCATCTCTTTCTTTTACCTTTTACCTTTTATCTTTCACCTAAATCCCTTTTTTTGTCATTTGCCAATTATTTTCTATTTTTGCACTTTAAACAACATCTGTTCCGATGGAAGACAATACACCTCAAAACACTACTCCACAAGGAGATAGCATCATTAAAGTCACAGGTATGTACCAAGATTGGTTCTTGGATTATGCTTCGTACGTAATCCTCGAACGCGCTGTACCAGCAATCGAAGATGGCTTTAAGCCCGTACAACGCCGTATTATGCACTCGCTTAAAGAATTAGACGATGGTCGCTACAACAAGGTGGCTAACGTCGTGGGGAATACAATGCAGTATCACCCTCACGGCGATGCGAGTATAGGCGATGCTATTGTACAAATCGGTCAGAAGGACTTGCTCATCGATACGCAAGGTAACTGGGGAAATATCCTCACAGGCGACGATGCGGCAGCTCCTCGTTATATCGAGGCACGCCTTTCTAAATTCGCTCTTGATGTGGTGTTTAGCCCTAAGGTAACCGAATGGCAATCCAGCTATGACGGTCGTAAAAAGGAGCCTATTAGCTTGCCGGTGAAGTTCCCGCTCCTCTTGGCACAAGGTACCGAGGGGATAGCCGTGGGTCTTTCTACCAAGATATTACCTCACAACTTCATCGAGCTTATCGAGGCTTCCATTGCTTACCTCAAAAATAAACCTTTTGAGTTATACCCCGATTTCCCTACTGCGGGTATTATGGACGTAAGTGGCTATAACGATGGGGCAAGAGGCGGACGTGTGCGGGTGCGTGCTAAGATTTCGCAACTCGATAAGAGTACGCTTTGCATCACCGAAATTCCGTTTACTACCACCACTACCTCGCTTATAGATTCTATACTGAAAGCCAACGAAAAAGGCAAGATAAAAATCAAAAAGGTAGACGATAACACAGCTGCTAATGTAGAGATATTAGTGCACTTGCCCAACGGCACGTCGCCCGATAAAACTATCGATGCGCTCTACGCCTTCACTGCCTGCGAAACAGCTATTTCGCCCATTACCTGTGTGATTGAGGACAACAAACCGCATTTTCTCACCGTTTCAGAAGTGTTGCGTCGCAGTACCGACCGCACAGTAAGTCTGCTCAAACAAGAGCTCGAAATTGAACTTTCTGAACTCGAAATGCAATGGCACAGTGCCTCGCTCGAAAAGATTTTCATCAGAGAAGAGATGTATATCGACTTCAAGAAATACACCGATAGAGAAAGTTTGTACGAGTACTTGTACCAGCGTTTTGAACCTTTCAAAAAAGATTTGATCCGTGAGATTACCGATGACGATTTGGCTAAACTCACCCAAATACCAATGATTCGTATCACCCGCTTCGACTCTTATAAGGCTGATGAAAATATCCTCAAAATTGAAGCCGATATCGAGGAAGTGAAAAACCACCTTGCAAACCTTATCGATTATGCGATTTCCCATTTCGAACGCCTTAAAAAGACTTATGGTAAGGGGCGCGAACGGAAAACCGAAATGCGCGTATTCGATACCATCGAGGCGACCAAAGTAGTGGTGCGCAATACTAAACTCTATGTGAACAGAGCTGAAGGTTTTGTAGGTACAGGCTTGCGCAAAGACGAGTATGTAGGTGATTGCAGTGATATCGACGATGTGATTGTATTTACCGAAAGCGGTGCGATGTACGTTACCAAAGTAGCTGATAAACAATATATAGAGAAAAACATCATACACGTAGCGGTCTTTAAGAAAGACGACAAGCGCACTGTGTACAATATGATTTATAAGGACGGACAAACGGGCTTCTCCTATATCAAGCGTTTCAATGTTACGGGTATTACCCGCGATAAGAAGTACGAGCTCATTCCTCAACACAAAGAGTCGCGTGTGCTCTATTTCACAGCCAACCCTAATGGTGAAGCCGAAGTGGTAACTGTGAACTTACGTCAGTTAGGCACTTTGCGCAAACTGCGATGGGATATCGATTTTGCCGATACCCTCATCAAAGGGCGTGGCGTGAAAGGAAACCTCGTGAGCAAATACGCTATCAAGCGCATCGAGCTAAAAGAAAAAGGCGTATCAACCCTCAAACCGCGCAAGATATGGTTCGACGATATTGTAAAACGCCTCAACACCGAAGAACGCGGTACGCTACTTGGGGCTTTCAAAGGCGATGACCGTATGCTTCTCATTACCAAAGAGGGCATCGTGAAGACCATTATCCCCGAATTGAGTCTGCATTTCGAGAACAATATCGCCGTAATGGAAAAATGGGTGCCCGAGAAACCTATTTCGGTGATTTACTACGATGGCGAGAAAGAACGCGTGTTTGTAAAACGCTTTGTGGTAGAAAATGAAAACCGCGAAGAGTTAGTCATTACCGAACATCCTAAATCGCAATTGCTCTTTGTCTCTGCCGATTGGCGACCTATGGCTGAGGTGGTCTTCACCAAAGAAAAAGGCAAGGAGAAAGAGAACCTCACTGTGAATTTAGAAGAGTTCATCAGTGTAAAAGGTATCAAAGCCTTGGGCAACCAGCTCACTACCGACAAGGTGAAAACTGTCAACACCCTTGAATCTCTCCCCTACGAAGAACCCCAAGAAGAGGAACCCGTAGAAGATTTAGGCGATGAAGAAATTGTTCCTCCTCCCTCTGATAATGAGAGCGACGGCACCCAAACAGAATTAGAATTCTGAGATAACGATGAATAATTAAGTCGCTTTTGCGTCGCTACACTTTGCCAAAGTTTTTAATTGCTCGTCGTGCTACGACCTTTGGCAAAGTTGATTGAGCAGTATGTCCGAATAATATCCTAATAATCACCTGCTGATGCAAATTTACGGCTTGTCCCCCTTCGGGGGTTCGGGGGCTTTAATAAAAAAAAACTTTATGAAAAACTATATCACACTCTTTATCATATTGTTGTTGGGAAGGAATGTAGCGGTGGCACAAGAGAGTAAAGAGGCTGTACTCCACCGGCTCAACCAAACCATTGAGCAGAGTGCTACTTATATACAAGCCAAAGAACAGCGTATTACTTCCTTGAAAAAGGCTCTTAAAAAAGCCTCTCAACCAACAGAAAAATACGACCTGCACAAACAATTGTATACCGAATACCGAAAATTTAAGGTCGATTCGGCAGTAGCCTATCTGCTGAAAAACGAACAAATAGCAATAGCTTTAAACGATACTGAAAAGCAAGACGAAACCCATATCTTGCTCTCTAAACTCTACTCGGTAAAAGGAATGTACGTAGAAGCATTGCAACTGCTAAAAGCTATCGATAAACACCGATTACCCAAGGAATCACTGTGTGAATATTACGATTCGTATTATGCCTTGTGCAGTCATTATGGTCAAAGCATCAATAATAGTGCTTATTTAAGTGCCTCCAACCGCTACCGCGATTCCTTATTATTGTGCATAGACAAACAGTCGCTTACTATTAAGGTAAACAGTGCTATCGATGAGTTCTTTACAGGAGACAAGAACCGCGCTATGCAACAGTTTCAGCAACTATTGCCACAAACTACCGAAGAGGAACCTGAACGTGCTATAATAGCTTATTATTTAGGTCTTGTAGAACGAGAAAAAGGAAATGACGACCTTCAAGAATACTATTTTGCCCTTTCTGCTATCGCCGACATCAAAAACGCAATCAAAGATAACGCTTCCTTGCAGAGTTTAGCGCTTACTTACTACAAACGAGGGAATATAAGCAAAGCCTATCAGTTTATCAAAATGGCTATCGATGATGCTGCCTTCTGCAATGTGCGACACCGCGCCGAAGAAGGTGCCTCTTTCTATTCCATCATCAACACCGCCTATCAAGAGAAAGAAGCCAAACAAAAGAAAGAATTACAATTGTATTTGGTACTCATCAGTGTGTTATCAGTAGCCTTGATTATCGCTTTGGTATATGTGTACAAACAAGTAAAACGATTGATAAAGATACGTAAAGAACTCTCTTACAGTAATCAGCAACTCGAAAAGCTCAATACTGACCTCCAACTGATGAACCAAAACCTCGAAGAGGCAAACCTCAACCTCGAGGAGGCAAATCTTATTAAAGAAGAGTATATTGCTCATTTCTTCAACCTCTGTTCAGCGTATATCGATAAGATTGAAAACTACCGAAAACTACTCTACAAAAAGGCGTCTAAACATCAGTTTGACGACCTTACCAAGGTGCTAAAATCTACCTCCGTAGTAGAACAAGAATTAGAGGCTCTCTACAAGAATTTTGATACTATCTTCCTCAATATATATCCACATTTTGTAACTCACTTCAACGCTCTTTTAGAAGAAGGCGAACAAATCTTCCCTAAAAAAGGTGAACTACTGAATACCGAATTGCGTATTTTTGCTCTCATCCGTTTAGGCATCACCGATAGTAATAAGATAGCCGAATTCTTGCGCTATTCTCTTCGCACAGTGTACAACTATCGCACTAAAGTACGGAATAAAGCGAAAGGAGAACGTGATGCTTTTGAGGAAAAAGTTAAACGAATACGCGATTAATCAAAAAAAAGTGTAAAAACTGATTTTTCCTATGTAAAATCTTGCTTTTCCAGAGGCTTCTCTTTCGCAGGTTCGGGTACTATTTTGTGATTTACAAGTGAAAATTCAGTACTTTTTTAAGGCTTCTTTAGATTTCAAATTGTTAATATTCAGTTAAATAACTTTTTCAAATAGTACTTTTGTAATACCCGATGATATTTCAATGTTTTTTTGCCATAATTTTGGGGCGTTGGAAATACAAAAATAACTTTCCGAAAAGCAACAAAAAAGAAACTAACAAATGTAACGTTTTTATTTTATGAAAGTACTCAAAGAACATTTAATGCTAATGATGGTACTGTTAATAGGCTTTGTAGGTTTTGCCCAAGCACAATACAGCAGAGTAACAGGTACCGTAACCGATGACAAACGAACACCTCTTCCTGGTGTTTCTGTAGTAATAAAAGGTACTACCAAAGGCGTAGCTACTGATTTCGACGGTAAGTATACACTTACTGACGTAGCTCGAGGAGCTGTTTTAGAGTTTTCTTCTGTAGGCTACAAAACCCTCAATTTAAAAGTAACAGGTGAACAGCTCAATGTCAAACTTTCTGAAGTTGCCCAAGACCTCGATGAGGTAGTAGTAGTGGGCTATGGTACTCAAAAACGTGGTGATGTAACCACTGCTATTACCACAGTAAAGACCCAAGACCTCGACCAGCGTCCTGTAATTTCGGCTGCACAAGCCATTCAAGGGCGTGCTGCGGGTATCCAAGTAGTGCAACCTAATGGTGCTCCAGGCGCAGGCTTGGCTGTGCGCATTCGTGGGAATACTTCTATCAGCGCTTCCAATGACCCTCTATATGTGGTTGATGGTATCCCAGTGCAAGACATCAGCGGGATAGCCCCTACCGATATCGAGAATATGCAAGTGCTCAAAGATGCTTCTTCAGCAGCTATCTATGGTTCACGTGCTGCCAATGGGGTAGTACTTATCACTACCAAACAAGGTAAACGCAATGAGCCTAAAGTATCTATCAATACGTATGTAGGTATGTCCGACATTGCCAAGAAAATTCCGTCTCTCAACACACAACAATATTATGATTTGATGGCAGATTCTGGTGCAGTAGCTACTTCTTCATTGGCAGGTCTTACCGATAAAACCGATTGGTATAAAGAGGCTTTCCGTACTGGGTTTACCCAAAATACTCAACTCTCTGTATCCAACGCTACCGAAAATACAAAGTACTATGTTTCAGCAGGTCATACTAAAGAAGATGGTATTATCCGTAGCTCTTTCTTTGAACGTTATAATGTGCGTTTGAACTTAGAGGCTAAAATGCGCAAATGGTTAACTTTTGAAACTAATTTGTCTTATGCCGATTATGAGTCTAATGGTATCATTTCAGGCTTAGGTGCTAACCGTGCTGGGGTAGTACTTTCAGTAATCAATACCCCTCAATACGCTCCTATTTGGAGTACCAAAGCAGGAGAAGAAGGCTGGTATTACTACGACTTCAAAGGGGCTAACCTTTCACACCCTGTAGAGAACATCTCTCGCCGTGCCGATAACCTTCTTAAAAACAATCGCTTTGTGGGAAGTGGCTCAGCTATTGTACAGCTAATGGATGGTTTGCGCTATAAATCTACCTTTGCTATCGACCGCTTGTCAAGCAAAGAAAACCGTTGGACAGACCCTAAACTCACTGCCTACGGACGTAGAAACTATGGTGAAGCAGCCGATATCAGAAAAAACCACACGCTGATGACTTTCGATAATATCCTTACTTTCGACAAGACCTTCAGCAAACACAACCTTTCCTTATTGGCAGGTACTTCTTTCACCAATGCCAAAATGGATGGTAGCGAAATGTATGCAACTCACTTCCTTACTTCGGATATCAAAACCCTCAATGCTGCCAACAAAATAGGACAAGGAAGCATCACCAATGCCGAAGAGTGGAGTATGATGTCATATTTAGGTCGTATTTCTTATAACTACGATAGCAAATACCTTCTTACAGCTAATTTCCGTGCCGATGGTTCTTCAAAATTAGCACCTGGCAAACGCTGGGGTTACTTCCCTTCTGTATCTGTAGGATGGAGACTTTCTCAAGAAAACTTCTTGAAAAATGTAGAATGGCTTAGCGAACTCAAATTGCGCGGAGGCTGGGGACAAACAGGTAACCAAGCGGGTATTTCTTCTTACGCCTACTTGCAACGCTATAAAATAGCACGCCAAAACTGGTGGGGCAACGGGGCTAATGCCAATGCGATGATTACCCTTACGCCTAATTCTTTCTCAAACCCTAACCTCACTTGGGAAACCACAACCCAATCTAACATCGGACTTGATATAGCACTCTTCAAAAACCGTTTATCACTTGCCGTAGATGCTTATCTTAAAAAGACTACCAATTTATTAATGGATGTACCACTCCCTGCTACTTCACCAGTGCCTTCTATCTATCGCAATGAGGGCGAAATGACCAATAAAGGGTTAGAGTTCTCTGTGGATAGCCGTAACCTTACAGGTGATTTAGAATGGAATACCAACTTCAATATCTCATTCAACCGCAACGAACTTACCAAACTTAGCTTGCAAAAAGTGTATTATTATGCTAGTACTTCCGAAGCCACTTCTGAACAAGTAGTGCGTATCACCGAAGGACAACCTTTAGGCAAGTTCTGGGGATTGGTAAGTGAAGGAGTTGACCCTCAAACAGGTGATATCAAATACAAAGACCTCAATGGTGATGGTAGAATTAGTGTATCCGATAAAACTTATATAGGCGACCCTAACCCCGATTTCACCTTTGGACTTACCAATGACTTCGCTTATAAAAACTTTACGCTCAGTGTTTTCTTCCAAGGTTCTTATGGCAATGATATCTACAACGCTTCTCGTATAGAAACTGAAGGTATGTACGATGGTAAAAACCAGTCAACAGCAGTACTCAACCGTTGGAGAAAACCAGGTGATGTTACCGATATCCCCCGTGCGGTAAAAAGTACCGATAACATCAAAGCATCATCTCGTTGGGTAGAAGATGGTTCCTACTTGCGCCTCAAAACGCTTACTTTAGCCTATAATGTACCTGTAGATGCCTTAGAAAAATACGGTATTCGCAAGATACAACCTTACTTCACCGCTCAAAACCTTTGGACACTTACTAACTACAAAGGCTTTGACCCCGAAGTAAACGAAGGGCTCTCTGGTCCTACTATGGGTATCGACTGGGGTACCTATCCTCAAACCAAATCTTTTATTTTTGGCTTAAATATTGATTTTTAAGAAAAAACCTTCATTCATTTATTAATATACTTACCCTAATAGTTCGCATTTGCGGATTGTCCCCCTTCGGGGGGTGGGGGCTAATAAACCTATACAGAAATGAAAAAATATATATACCTTGCACTTTCGTTGGTAGCTCTAACGGCGTGCAGTTTAGATAAAGACCCTATCTCCGATTTCAACGAGAAGAATATAAACGGTAAAGGTGGGACTACCATTGAAACCAAAGCTCAGATGAAAGCTCGTTATGAGGCTATCTACACCTTTATACAAGGAAGTGCGCAAGAGTTTTGGACGCTCGACTTACTAATGAATACTGAAGTCCGTGCCGATAATGCTTACGCAGGTGGAACCGATGCTCCTATTACTTCTATCGAGCAAAATAGCCAAGACCCTTCTAACAAGAATATCACTCGCGACTGGCAAAAATACTTAGAAGGTATCAACTTAGCGAACGTAGTGATTGCTAATGTAGATAAAGTGCCCGATGCTTCTCTTAGTGATAGCGAACGCAAACAGTGGAAAGCTGAAGCTCGTATTTTTAAAGCGTGGTTGCTTTTTGATATGACACGTCTTTGGGGAGAAGTGCCTATCCCTTCTGAGGATATCCCTACCATTACTTCCGATAATATTGGAGAGACTTATGCTAAACTTTTCCCTCCTCGTAGTTCAGTAGCCGAAGTATACAGCGCTATCAAAGAAAACTTAGAAGCGGCTGTAAACGATGCACCTGCCGTAAATACTGCCAATAAGTTTATCTTTAGCAAGGCAGTAGCCAATGCTCTTTTGGCACACGTATATGCCGAAAAACCTATACGCGACTACAACAAAACCATTCAGTATTGCGATGCGGTAATAGGAGCGGGCTTTTCATTAGTACCTAATTATGCCGACTTGTTTCAACTAAACGCAGCAGGCACTGATGCCAAATTGCGTAACTCTTCTGAGTCTATCTTCGAGATTACCTATTCTACTGGCGGACAAACGTGGCTTTCCATAATGTTTGGTAAAAACCACATCAACCCTAATAGCAAATACGATTGGCGCAAATGGTGTACGCCTGCACGCGACCTCACCGCTGCTTTTGATGCTGAAGGCGATACAGTGCGCCGAGACCAAGCAATCGTATGGGGGCAACCTTCTTGGAGCAATTATTACCCCTCAAATCATTATGCCTTTATGTACAAAATACGTTCAGGCGCCAATAGCATCATCAAATTGCGTTTAGCCGATATCCTCTTGCTCAAAGCTGAAGCCTATGCTGCTTTGGGTCAAACTGCCGAGGCAGCTGCCTTAGTAAACCAAGTCCGTGCAAGGGTAGGACTCGCTGCTATTTCCACTTCTCTTTCACAAGAACAAATGAAAGAAGCAGTGCTTAAAGAACGCCGTTTAGAGTTGGCTTTCGAAGGTTTCCGTTGGTTCGACTTGGTGCGTAACGACAAAGCTGTCGAAACGATGAATACCCTCAATAGCAGAGATTCTGGTAGACTCAGACAAACCTACCCGCTCAACAACAATACAGTGCTTTATCCTGTACCTCAAACCGAGATAGAAAAGAACTCTAAACTCACTCAAAACGCAGGATATTAAAGCTATAACGAATGATAAATTTATAATGATACACAAATCATATTCATCTTTATTAATCCTTAGTTTGCTTTGGGCAGTAACAGCTTGTACTGCCCACAAGCAAGCTCATAGTCCCACGGTAAAGGTGATTACCACTACGGGCGACCGCAGTAAAGAGTTTAAAACAGATACATTAGCACTGTTTTCAGCTGATAAAACAACGAATGCTAATATCACCCTAAAACCTACTGAAAAATTCCAAACAGTCTATGGTTTCGGGGCTGCCATTACAGGCTCTACTTGCTATAACTTGATGCAGATGTCTCCCGCCGATAGAAAGAATTTCCTCATTCAAACCTTCTCTGAAACTGAAGGTTTTGGTCAGAATTTCGTGCGTATATCCATCGGCTGTTCCGACTTCTCTCTAAGTGAATACACTCTTTGCGATACCAAAGGAATTGATAACTTTGCCCTTACGCAAGAGGAAACAAAATACGTGATTCCTATACTCAAAGAGATTCTCGCTATCAACCCCAAAGTGCAAATCATTGGCTCTCCTTGGACACCTCCGCGCTGGATGAAGGTCAATAACCTTACCGATTTGCAACCTCATAACCAATGGACAAGCGGTCAGCTGAACCCCGCCCACTATCAGGATTATGCGCTCTATTTCGCCAAATGGTTGCAAGCGATGAAAGACAATGGATTGAATGTCAAAGCCATCACTATACAAAACGAACCCCTCAACAGAGGCAACTCGGCTTCTATGTATATGGGATGGGACGAGCAGCTCGCCTTTATCAAAAACGCCTTAGGGAAAACTCTGCGCGACAAAGGTTTCACTGAGGTTAAAATCTACCTCTTCGACCATAACTACAACTACGATAACAAGCCTTCACAACAGCAATACCCCTTGCATATCTATAAAGATGCCGATGCCTCTCAGTACGTTGCGGGGGCTGCTTACCATAACTACGGGGGGAATCCTAACGAATTGAGCAACATTCATAACCAATACCCCAATAAAGAACTCATCTTTACAGAAAGCTCCATAGGTACTTGGAACGACGGTCGCAATCTTGAACGCCGTCTCACCGAAGATATGCAAGAGCTCGGTATCAAAACCCTCAACAATCATTGCAAGGCGGTGATTGTATGGAATTTGATGCTAGACGAGCACGGAGCTCCCAATCGTGAAGGCGGTTGCAAAACTTGTTTTGGTGCGGTTGATATCCAAACATCTGATTATAAGACGATGCAACGCAATTCACACTACTATGTGATAAGTCATCTTTCGGCAGTCATCAAGCAGGGAGCGACTCGTATAGGCGTTGAGAAAACCACCGACGACAACGTGCAATGTACCGCATTCGAGAACCCCGATGGCTCTTTGGCTTGTGTGTTGTTGAATAAAAAGAAAGAAGCAACCTATCTGACTCTAAACACCGGCAAGCACTATTTCTCTTATGAAGTACCCGCCAATAGTGTGGTATCCTTTTTGATACCTAAAATATAAACAGAAATTGTAAACTTTGCCAAAGCTCGTAGCACGAGAGGCTATAACAACTTTGGCAAAGTTGAACATCAATAAATTAATTAAGCAAATGAAAAGAATATTACTGTTGTTATTCCTATTAGTAACAACCTTTGCGAGTGCGCAAACCGCAACCCCTACAACCCTTATCAAAACCGTTATTCCATTTGAACAACGCGACGAAACTTCTTGGATTACCCGTTATCAAAAGGATATTACCAACTACCAAAAGGAGAATAAACGCTTAAAAGACCTCTCTTGCGACGTACTCTTTCTGGGGAGTTCATCTATCAATCTGTGGGATACTATCTATGAAGATTTCGCTCCACTGAAACTCATTCGTCGTTCCTACGGAGGGGCTACTTTGCGCGATATGATTTACAATTACAACACTATTGCCAAAGGCTATACCCCTAAAAGCATTTTGCTATACGTGGAAAACGATTTGGGCAATCATAAGGAAGGTGTAAATGCCGTGAAGTGCTTTGACCTTTTCCGTATATTTATCGACAAACTCAAAAAAGATTACCCCAATACGCCTCTGATTGTGGTATCGCTAAAACCCTCACAACACAAAGCCGACCAGCTAAAAGACCAACTATTAGTAAACGCCCTTTTAGAGGAAAACGCCACCGCACAAGGCTATACTTATGTAGATATTACCAAAGTAATGTACGATGAAGCGGGTAATCTCCGCACTGATATCTTTAAAGAAGACAACCTACATATGAATGCCGAAGGTTATAAGCTCTGGACAGCCATTCTCAAACCGCTTCTTATTAAAAAAGTGAGAGGAGAATAGATTAGTAAGTTAACAGATTAACAGATTTGTAAATGAAGAGTGAGACGTATAATATTTTAGATTGCTGAAAAAATGTTAAAGTATGCTAAAAGGACAAGAAAAACACAAACTTTTTTAGGAGGTACTCATTTTTCACCTTAAATAACTAAAATACTAATAATCATTTTATTACATTACTTTTTGTGTTTTACTTTTCAGCCTCTTTGGACGAACCTAAAGCGAACCTAAGGCGAAGGTAAGACGAAGCTAAACCGAAGATAAGGCGTTACTAAACTGAAAATCAATTGGCTAAAAGAGGGTATGAAAATCTGAAAAAAATATGTTAAAAATGAGTTTTTGACGAAAAAAACGCAAAAATATTATCTCTGAAAAAAAATGAAATTTGTTTTATTAAGAGGTAGTATTTCTATTTGCTTAATCCTATGAACACTAACAACTAAAAATGACTAATATGAAAAATATAAAAACTTTATTGCTTTGCTGTGTTGTCGGTACACTCTCAGCCCAGCAAATGCCGGTTTATTTAGACGCTTCGCAACCCATTGAGAAGCGTATAGACGATGCCCTCTCGCGAATGACTTTAGAGGAAAAAGTAGCTATGTGCCACGCTCAATCTAAGTTCAGTTCACCTGGAGTGCCCCGCTTGGGTATTCCCGAAAACTGGATGACCGATGGCCCTCACGGCATACGCCCCGAAGTACTCTGGGACGAATGGAATCAAGCAGGATGGACAAACGATAAATGCACCGCTTTCCCCGCCCTCACTTGCCTTGCTGCTACGTGGAATCCCGCTCTCAGCAAAGCCTACGGGAAAGCCATAGGCGAAGAAGCCCGCTATCGCAACAAAAACGTACTCTTAGGTCCTGGGGTGAACATCTACCGCATTCCTCTCAACGGGCGCAATTTCGAGTATATGGGTGAAGACCCTTATTTGGCATCCAAAATGGTCGTGCCTTATGTGCAAGGCGTGCAAGCCAATGGTGTGGCTGCTTGTGTGAAACACTATGCACTCAACAATCAAGAAATCAACCGCCATACTGTGAATGTAAAGGTAGACGACCGCGCCTTGTATGAGATTTACCTCCCCGCTTTTAAAGCGGCTGTGCAAGAGGGAAAAGCGTGGAGCATAATGGGGTCTTATAACAAATATAAAGACCAATGGGCTTGCCAAAACCAATACCTATTACAAGACATCTTGCGCAAAGAATGGGGCTTCGATGGTGCCGTAGTATCCGATTGGGGTGGAGTGAACAACACCGATGGCGCTGCTCTCCACGGATTGGATATGGAATTTGGTACTTGGACTGACGGAATGGTCGAAAACCGCTCGAATGCTTACGATCATTACTTCCTTGCTCAACCTTTTCTGGAAAAACTGAAATCAGGGGAAATAAAAGAAGAAGTAGTAAATGAAAAGGTGCGCAATATCCTCCGACTCATATTCCGCACCAATATGGCAGCCAATCGACCCTTTGGGTCATTTGCTTCACCAGAACACTTTGCCGTAGCCCGCAAGATAGGGCAAGAAGGCATCGTACTGCTCAAAAACGATAAAAATGTATTGCCTATCGACATTAAAAAGGCAAAAACCATAGCCGTTATAGGTGAGAATGCTATAAAAATGATGACCGTAGGTGGAGGAAGTTCCTCACTGAAAGCCGTTCACGAGATACTCCCCTTAGACGGAATCAAAAACCGCATAGGCAATACTGCCAAAGTGCTCTATGCACGTGGCTATGCCAGCGACGATTACAAAGACCAAGACGGGCTTGCTGCTAACGACATCACCGATAAGCGTCCGGCGCAAGAACTCCTTGCCGAAGCTGTAAAAACCGCTAAACAAGCCGATGTAGTTATTTTTATAGGCGGACTCAACAAACACGATGGTCAGGATTGTGAGGGTAACGACCGCAAACAATACGGCTTACCTTACGGGCAAGATGCTGTGATTGAAGCTTTGGCAAAAGCCAATAAAAACTTAGCAGTAGTACTCATTTCAGGGAATGCAATGGCGATGCCTTGGGTGAAAAGTGTGCCTGCCATTGTACAAGATTGGTATTTAGGCTCCGAAGCAGGCAACTCACTCGCCGATGTACTCTTCGGAGATGTAAACCCCTCAGGAAAATTGCCTTTCACTTTCCCAGTGCGTTTGAAGGACAATGGCGCAATAGCCTTAGGTGAATACCCAGGTGATAAAGATGTTACCTACCACGAAGGCATTTTGGTAGGCTACCGCTACGCCGATACCAAAGGGATAAAACCGCTATTTCCTTTCGGTCACGGACTCTCCTATACTACCTTCAAATATGGCAAACTCACCGCCGACAAGAAAACCACCAACGGCGATATCAGCTTCTCGGTAACGGTACAGAACACCGGCAAACGCAATGGTGCTGAAGTAGTACAACTCTATTTGCACGACGAAAAAGCCTCAGTGTTACGTCCGTATAAAGAACTCAAAGGTTTTGAGAAAGTATTCTTGAAGGCAGGAGAGACTAAAACCGTAACTTTCCACATCACCAAGCAAGACCTCTCCTTCTTCGACCCTGAGCAACACGCTTGGGTAGCCGAAAAAGGAACTTTTAAAGCCTTAGTAGGCACCTCTTCTGGCGACATTAAAAGCACAGTAGATTTCACCTTAGAATAAATATTTTTTACTTTTCATATGAGAAAAGCTTGAAGTCTTGTGGACTTCAAGCTTTTTTGCTTAAAGGAGCTTGAGACATTTTGTCAAAGTTGAATTGGTGACAACATTTTTTCATCATTTATCATTTATCATTCGCAATTGTTTTTTATCTTTGCCACATTATTAAGTGTCTATAATGAAGAAAAACATACTCCTCGCTCTGCTTTCAGGGGCTTTACTCGCTTGTGCGTGGGTAACTTACGGCATTACTGCCCTTATATTCATTGCCTTAGTACCTCTCTTACTAATGGAAGTGCGCATTAGGCGTGATTACCAGCATACCAAACGCAAGGTGTTTGCACTCTCTTATTTGGCTTTTCTCACTTGGAATATCCCTACCACCTGGTGGATATGGTACTCTACCCAAATAGGAGCAATTTTTGCTATTTTGGCAAACACTCTCTTGATGACACTCACTTTCTTTCTCTATCATATCGTAGCGAAACGTATGAACCGCAAAGTGTCGCTCGTTTTCTTAGTAGCTATATGGCTCTCTTTTGAGAAATTCCACCTCACGTGGGATGTTTCTTGGCCTTGGCTGAACTTAGGAAACGTCTTTTCCGAACAAGTTACGTGGATACAGTGGTACGAATATACGGGCACCTTCGGGGGCTCACTATGGATATGGCTTGTGAATATCGTACTTTTTATAGGCTTAACCGATTATCTTTCTACTAAAAACCGTAAAGCATTTGCCCGAAAAGTGGGGGTGGCAATGCTTTTTTTTGCTATTCCTGTGGTGATTTCGTATTTCCAGTATATCAATTATAGCGAAGCAGGCAAAAAGACAATCAATGCTATTGTTTTACAACCTAATATTGATCCTTATCAAGAAAAATACGCACTTTCCAATCAAGAAGTAGGTAGGCTCTTAGTACAACTTGCCTCTGAAAATATAGACGACCAAGTGAATTTTATCATCACTCCCGAAACGGTTTTTGCTGAGAACATTAAGTTACAAGATTTACCTGTTTCGTGGGAAGTATCTATTTTGCGTACTTTACTCAGTCACTATCCTAATGTGAACTGGATAGCAGGAGCTTCTATGATTGAGTTTGTAAGAGACAGAGCCCAGACAACCTCACAAAGCAACTACTTGCCCGACTATGGTTTTTGGTACAACGATTACAATTCGGCTTTCTTACTTAATCGCAATGCTGAAGTACCACTGTATCACAAGAGCAAACTGGTGGTAGCAGTGGAAAATTTCCCTTATCAGCAGGTGCTAAAACCTATTTTAGGCGAAACCCTTATCAACCTTGGCGGTACGGTAGCCCTGAAAACTACCCAGCCTGAACGCACTGCTTTTGCAGGAGTAGACACCGAGGGCAAGGCAGCACCTATCATTTGTTATGAGACTATCTATGGTGAGTTTGTAACAGGCTATATTAAGAAAGGGGCTAACTTCTTGGCTATCCTTACCAACGATGCGTGGTGGCGCGATACACAGGGTTACAAACAGCTACTCAGTTACACCCGCTTGCGTGCGATTGAAACCCGTCGCAGTGTAGCCCGCAGTGCTAATACGGGCGTTTCGGCTTTTATCAATGGTAGGGGAGATATACTCAAAACCCTTCCTTACGGCACCCGAGGTAGTTTGAAAGGTACCATCGCCTTAAACGACGAACTCACATTTTACGTTCAAATGGGCGACTACATCGCTCGCATTGCGTATTTCTTGGCGTTTTTTGTTTTCTTGTATGCGGTATTGAGGAAACGTGAAAAAAGGTCGTAGCACGACGGGCAATTAAAAAATTTGGCAAAGTTGAATACCTCTATTTGCATCACTTTTCTAACGACTAAAAAACTAACGCGTAAATCGTATGGAACACTACATTTCAAACGAAGTCCTTCTGCTTGAGCAACTAACGGCTATTATAGAAGGCGATACACAACTGAAACTCTCAGAAGAAGCGGTAATTAATATCGAAACTTGTCACCGTTTTCTCAGTGATTATCTCCAAAAAGACCCCAAAGCTCTGAACAAGCTCTCGGTAGACTCTATGTCACTCTTGCGCCATTATGCTTGCGGCATAGGTGAGCGCATTCCTAACGAGATTGTCAAGCTGATGCTTTTCCTAAAAATACAATCCTTCTCCTACGGCTATAGTGGGGTGCGATTAGCTTTGGTACAACGTCTCATCGACTTTTATAATCACGGGGTCTTCCCTGTAGTTTATTCCAAAGATATCCCCGACGAACGCATTGCCTTAGCACACCTTGCCTTGCCTCTGTTTGGTGAAGGCGAAGTGTGCATACAGCACAAAGTCTATTCGGCTCAAGAGTTAGAAGGTAAATACGGTTGGCAACCTCTATCGTCAGAAGGACGCGAAGCCGATGCTCTGCTGAATGGCACCCAGCTCACCACCGCTTATGGCATCTACAACCTTAGCAAATCGCTCAAACTCATTCAGTGGGCAGACTTTGTAGCATCGGTTTCCACACAAGTATTTGGAGGCAACCTCTCGGCATTCTCGGAAGCAATGCAAGTGGTTCGTCCGCACAAAGGACTTGTAGAAACGGCCGAACATCTTCGTATGCTTTTGAAAGATAGTGTTCTCTCCGAGCACCCACAAGCCTTCTCTTCTATGCCCGAAGCCTTTTGCTCTATCCCTCAAATACACGGAGCCGTCCGAGAGTCGATTGCGGCTATTCGTAAGGTAATTAAAACTGAGATGAACTCAGTTACCGATAACCCTATTCTCTTCCCCGAAACTCAAGAAGTTATCTTCGGGGGTAATTCACATACCCTGCCTCTCTCATTAGCAATGGACTTTTTGGCTATTACCCTCACCAGCTTAGGCAATATCAGCGAACGACGCGTGTTCTACTTACTTTCTAATATCGGTAAAGAGATAGAAACTGAAATAGATTATCCTATTTTTCAGCGTATCATAGAAGGAATATTGAACGAAAACCGTCGTCTTTCCACTCCTGCAAGCATCGAGAGTCCGATTTTATTTGAAAAAACAATAGATATTAAAGGAATGGGAGGTAGTTCGGCTATTAAATGCGAGCAAGTAGTGAAGAATATAGAAGAAATATTGGCTATTGAACTCATTTTAGCTACTTCACTGTGGAAAAAGAAACAATTTGAGCATCATTCAGCTTTATTTAAGGAATATCTCTCTTTTATGGCAGAAGAGGAAGTAACTACCCTCAAGAAGCAAATAGAACACACAATAAGGTTTTTTGAAATGAACAATGAATAATTGATAATTAATTCATATCTTTGGGGCAAAATTGTTCAATTTTAATTGTTAAAAAGTTATGCTGAAATTACAAACTGTTCTTTCTTTAGTATTATCGATGTTTGTCTTTCATATATTTGCACAAGGCGAAAAACCTAATAACTTGACGATGTTTGTAGGCACTTATACCGAAGGAGGCAATTCTAAAGGTATTTATACCTATCGTTTTAATCAGGAGAATGGAACTTTCGAACTGCTGAGCAGTGCTACCGCAGCCAATCCTTCTTTCTTGACGTTATCCCCCGATGGGAAACATCTGTACGCAGTAAGCGAATATAACGACGGGCGACAAGGAGCTTATTCGTTTGATTTGAGTCAAGATAAAGCGCATTTAAGTTATCCCGTTTTTCAATCCACTGTCCCTAAGGAGAGTTCTGAGGAAGAACCGAAACAGGCGGGTGCTGACCCTTGTCATATTGTTACTGACGGTAACTATGTTATTACGGCTAATTATACAGGGGGCGACATCAGTGTTTTTCCGCTAGATACAGAAGGTAAATTAAAAGCAGAGACACAACATATTGCTTTTGTAGGAAAGACACCCAAGCGCGTGGCACATATCCACTGCATTATTCCCACTCCTGATAAAAAGTATATATTAGCAACTGATTTGGGCAACGACCGCGTGTATCGCTTTCGTTACAACAAGAAAGCACGTAAAAACGCTGAGGTGCTCACCGCTCAGCGAGTAGCTTATGAGGTGAGCGACGGACAAGGACCTCGCCATCTTACGTTTAGTAAAGATGGACGTTTTGCTTATTTGATAGGCGAATTGGGTGGAGAGTGTGTAATGCTCGGCTATCGCAAGGGTAAACTGAAAGAAGTGCAACGCTTAATGGCTGATGAAGGCGGCGGACGAGGCAGTGCCGATATACATATCAGCCCAGATGGGCGTTTTCTGTACACCTCTCACCGATTAAAGAAAGACGGTATTGCAATTTTTGCTATCGACCCTGAGAAGGGTACTCTCACGAAAGTAGGATACCAACTCACAGGTATTCACCCCCGCAATTTTGCTATTACTCCCAATGGTAAATATCTTTTAGTAGCTTGCCGAGATGATAATAAGATACAAGTGTTTCGGCGTGACGAAGTAACTGGTAAGCTCACCGATACGTCACTTAGTATCAGTGTAGATAAACCTACTTGTGTGGTGTTTGCAAAATTGAACTAAAATCAGTACTTTTGTCACACAAAATTAAACAAACCAAAAAAATGAAATCTTTAAAAGATAAAGTCAAAGACTTTATAATGTATTTATTTGATAGTGTAAAACAAAACAAGATAATTTCTAAAGACTACCTTATTGCAGAACTTACACCAGATGCTATGGTGGTGTTACAATCAATATCAGATATTCAGTTTAGGTATAACATAGCTTATGTATCTGTTAAACCTTCAGAACTAAAACATATTTTTGATAGACATTATGGTGAAAATGAAAAGGCACCACAGCAAGGGAAGCCTCTTACAGATACAGATATTGTTCTTATAGTAGATGTTTTGGATAAACCTGATAAACTTATTTCATTAGGGTATATAGAAAAACATCAAGCTGAAACTTATTTGTTTTTGAAAAAGAATGAAGATAATACAGTTGTAATTATCGAAGTATTTGGTAGTAAAAATAATAAATTACGGCTAAAAAGTATGTATAATAGCGTTAAGTCAGAAGAAAAAATAATAGAAGATGAGTTAAAATCCTTACTCAACACGCCCGATAACGCTTCTGGGTTATTAGCCCAGCGAGTCTATGACTTTAACTCATCTCCGGGTACAAAAGTACAACATCTTTTACAATTTACCAAAGAATTGCCAATAAAATAAGTTCTATTCCACAAAATTATTAATTATTCTCAATTGTTCATTGTTTATGACCGACTTAGAAATCGCCCAAAAGGCACAGATGCTCCCTATCAGAGAGGTAGCTAAAAAACTAAACATCAGCGAGGATGACCTCGATCCTTATGGAAAATACAAGGCTAAACTACCGTTGCACCTTATCAATACTGAGAAGATGAAAAACAGTAAGTTGGTGCTCGTTACCGCTATTACCCCTACCCCTGCTGGTGAGGGAAAAACTACGGTGAGTATTGGTCTGACGGAAGGACTTAACAAAATAGGCAAAAAAGCGATTGCCGTATTGCGTGAACCGTCGTTAGGGCCTGTTTTTGGTATTAAAGGAGGGGCAGCTGGTGGAGGATACTCACAAGTAGTACCTATGGAGGACATCAACTTACACTTTACAGGAGACTTTTCGGCTATTGAGAAGGCTAACAACCTATTGGCAGCTGTCATTGATAATAATATCCAAAGCAAAACACACTCTATTGGTATCGACCCACGCACGGTGGTGTGGAAGCGCGTAATGGATATGAACGACCGTGCACTACGCCATATAGTGGTAGGTTTAGGTGGTGCTACTCACGGCGTACCCCGCGAAGACGGTTTTAACATCACTCCTGCTTCTGAGATTATGGCGATACTATGTCTTGCCGAAAGTTTTTCTGACCTGAAAAAACGTATTGGCAATATCTATGTAGGCAAGAAGTTTGACGGTACCCCCGTATTTGCCCGCGACTTGAAGGTAGTAGGGGCTATGGCGCTTTTGCTCAAAGAAGCAATTAAACCAAACTTAGTGCAAACCTTGGAGAATAACCCTGCGCTCCTACACGGAGGCCCGTTTGCTAGCATTGCCCAAGGTACGAACACTGTATTGGCTACCAAAATGGGACTATCGTTGGGTGACTACGTGATTACCGAAGCAGGTTTTGGTGCCGACCTTGGGGCTGAGAAATTCCTTAATATCAAATGTACTTCAGCAGGATTAGCTCCCGATGCAGTGGTGATTGTAGCAACTATCCGCGCCTTGCGTCATCACGGAGGAGCTAAAAAAGAAGAGTACAACACTCCTTCCTTGCAAAAAGTGAAACTCGGTATTGCTAATTTGGAAAAACACATCGAGAATGTGCAACTTTTTGGTCTCAAAGCAGTAGTAGCGATTAACTATTTTCCTAACGATAGTGAAGAAGAGATAGCCTATGTAAAAGAAGTATGTGCTCAGAAAGGGGTACAAGCTATTGTGAGCAAAGGGTTTAGTGAAGGAGGTAAAGGTACCGAGGAACTCGCTCACGCTGTCGTGGCTATAGCCCAGAGTGGTGAGAGTCATTTTAGTCCGCTATACAGCAATGAAGCGAGTATAGAAGAAAAAATAACGGCAGTAGCTACTAAGATTTACGGAGCGAATAAGGTGAATTACAACAGTAAAGCCGTAAGTCAGTTGAAGCAAATCAAAACATTAGGCTTTGATAAAATGCCTATTTGTATAGTGAAGACGCCTAAATCGCTCAGTGATGACGAGAAGAAACTCGCTCGTCCTACTGATTTTGAGGTAACCGTGCGAGAGTTTGAGTTTGCCTCAGGGGCGGGCTTTGTAATCCCAATCTTAGGCGATACTGTGCGTATGCCGGGACTCCCCAGTGTGCCTGCCGCCGAAGGTATGGATATAGATGACGAGGGAGTTATCACAGGACTCTCCTAATAGATAAAAGGTAAAAAAGCTTGTTGTAGCTCATACTACACTTAAAACGGATAGTTAATACCGAAGTTGAACACGGTTTCTTTGATTCTGAATTTCTTTATCCATCGGTTGCTCATTTCTTCGGCAGGGTCATATGTAGGTATACCCATATCAAGGCGAATTACAAAGAAGTTGAAGTCGTAACGCAAGCCAAATCCGGTACTTAACCCCACATCTTTTAATGAAGAAAGGTCTTTAAACTTGTATTCATCAAAACGAGTATTATCGGCTACGTTCCAGATATTTCCCACATCGGTAAAGAGGGCGCCTTTGAGTGCTCCTAAGATAGGGAAACGATATTCGAGATTGAGCGTAATCTTCATATTGGCTTCGTTGTAATCTAAAATCGAACCACTTGAACCAGGTCCTAAACGATAGGCTTTAAAACCACGGTTATCGGTAGTACCTCCGGCAAAGTAGCTTTGTGAAAACGGAATATTATCGGAGTTACCATAAGGGATAGCTATCCCTAAGAAGGAACGGAATGCTAATGAACTCTGTTTGGCTATGGGGAAGTGCTTGATAAAATCGACCTCAGCTTTGGCATATTGAGCGTATTCTACCCCAAAAATCTTATTCTTAGTACTACCTTCGGTATTCACCACTTTATAAGTGGCTGTTAAAGCATTGAGCAAACTCCCCGCTCCTTCTATCTTGAAACGCAATTGTGAGAAATCGCGTTCAAAAAACTGTGATTTGCTATTGATGATATAAGTAAAACTACTTGATACAATAAAGTCATTATTTGTAATACGACGATAGCGTTCAGAAATAGCATATATAGGCAAAATATCTTCGCCTTGAACTACCAAATTCCTTTCGAATACATCATTTATAAAGTTAAAAGTCCCCTCAGTAGGGGTAAGATTGCCTTTGTCGTCTACATATCGGCTACCTAAACTGTATTTTTTGGCAATATCGTTCAGCCTTTCATAAGTACTTTGGTAAATATTGAAGAAATTACCTGGGTTGATATTGTTTACGTATTGTACGTTTATCAAATCGAAAATGACTTTGTTCTTCTGCTTACGCGGATTCCATACATAGCGCAACAAACCCGAAGTGGTACGTTTGTCGAGCCCTATATTTGTTTGGTAGCTCATACCCGTTTGCAAGATAGTTTGTGGGGTCATATAATAAGGGATGAGCTTGCGCGTATTCAGCGGGAAAACGATAGAAGGAAAGATGAAACGTATATCGCCACTGACTTCTGAGGTATTGAAAAAGCGTGTATCTTTAAGCGTAGGTTGCGAGGCAAAAGTACCTTGCAAGTTCAGTTCTAAGGTTTCTGCTCCACGAAAGACATTGCGTGCTGCAAAGGAAGTTCCTAGCCCAAAACCTATCGCCTCAATCTCAGAACGCTTTACCTCATTGGTAAGTCGCAATGAAAACTTATCTAAGGACGAAAGGTAGATATTTGCATCGAGTTTGTTTTGCAAAGTGTCATTGGTAGCGTATTTGAAGTCCATATTTGGGTAGCGGAACACGCGCAGGTTGTTAAACTGTCGGTAGGTATTTCCGCGCTCTAAATCGGAGTAGATTTGTCCTTTTTTGAGGCTTGTAGCGTGGTACAACACACGTGGACGATAACGTAACTTGCCCTTGTAATAAATAATCATATTGCGGTACTCCAAAGAATCTAAAGAGCTCTTATCTACCTTTTTGTCGTAATCGGTATACAGACGTACTTTATTGATGTGGTGTACCTTATACTTCTTGGTGGTAATCACATCGCCATCGCGTTCTATAAGGTCGCCTATATCAGTAGTTACTTGGAGTTTGTTGTCTTTTTGAGCTGTAACCGTATCGCGCTCGATTTGGAAGTTGATGGAGCTTTGCTGAAAGGTATAAAAACCGTTGTTGCGAAAGAGCTCGTACAGGCGTGAACGTTCATTGCTAAAATCGGTAAGCTGGTAAGGAGCTCCTGATTTTAAGAACGTTTTTGCCTTGTTTTGCTGGTACACTGAATCTATTTCAGGGGAAGTGATATGGGTCTTTAAGCTATCGATGTAATAGCGCTCGCCAGTGGTGATATAATAGCCTACTTTGGCTTGTTGTTTTTCTTCATTAGGAAGAATGAAGATGCTATCAGTTACTTTGTTATTGAAATAGCCTATACTTCTGAAATAAGCTCCCAACTGCTTGGTGGATTTGTGTACGCGTGCTGTATCTAATACCGACGGGGCTTCGCCTATCTTCTGCAACTGGTGATCGATGCCTGAAACGAAAAACGACTTCTGTAAGCGACCTACTTGTTTTTTAGAGAGAAAACCATCTAAAAACCTATGCCAACGAGGGTGTGTATCGAGCCATTGGACAAAATCCTTTTCGGCATTAGGGTTTCCTAAATTGTAGATATATAGACTGATAGGCATTCCTAAAACATACGAATTGGGCTTTTGTAATACAAAATTGTTTATCTTTGCATCGTCGGTCTTAGTGCCATTCACATATACAAGGTTTTCACGGAGCAAATGGCGGTCGTTAGGGACACGCTTGGTAGCATCGCACGAAAAGAGAGCAATGGCTAACACGAATAACAGACTGATAACGCTTAGTTGGGAAAGAGATTTTCTCACAAGTTTTTGTTTTTAGGGCTCAAAAATACACAATTATTTTATGCTTAGCAAAAATCAAGTAAAATTAATTCAGAAATTACAACAGAAGAAATACCGCAATGAGCTGAATCTCTTTATAGTAGAGGGGAAAAAGAGCATTGTGGAATTTCTGCAAGCGGGTTACCGTTTAGAGTTACTTATCGCTACCGAAGTGTTTGGCACAGCGTTGAACAATCACCCTATTACCTTAGTGAGCAAAGAGGAACTGCGGAAGGTGAGTAGCCTCAAAAATCCCGATGAGGGCTTGGCGATTTTCCACCAACGCCAGCATAAGGGCATCTTGCAAGAAGGTGTAATCCTCGCCTTAGACAATGTGCAAGACCCTGGTAATTTGGGTACGCTTATCCGCCTCTGCGATTGGTTTGGTATCGAAACGCTTATCTGCAATAGCCAAACGGTGGATTGCTACAACCCGAAAGTAGTGCAAGCCACTATGGGTTCTCTCACAAGGGTTGCTGTGCATTACGTGGATTTAGCAGGCTTCTTGGCAACTTGTGCGCTACCATTATACGCAATGGATTTGGACGGTGAGAACCTCTACACTACCGAATTCCCCGAAGATTGTGTGCTAATCTTAGGCAACGAAGCTAACGGTATTAGTCCCGAAGTACGCGCCTTGGCTGATGGCATTATCACCATTCCGCGTTTTGGCAAACTGCAACAGACGGAAAGTTTAAATGTGGCAATGGCGGGAGCGATAGTGGTGAGCCAGGTAAGGAAATTGGAGAATTAGCAAATTAGAAAATTTGAAAATGAGAGAATTAGAAAATGAGAGAATAGGCTAAATGCCAATAATGCCAGAAATACCAGAAATGCCAATAATACTAACAAGGGGAATGGACGGGTCGGACTTTTCAGAAGGGTCGGACAGGTCAGAGGATAGGTTGGAGGATTCGGAAGGAAACGGAAGATTTCAGAAGAGAGTTGAGAGGAATTTTGGTGAAAAAAGACTGTAAGATGGGTGGGGTTAGCTTATAGAGAGCTTATAGGAAGCTTATACGAATCTTGGACGATTGGTATAGAAAGGGTATATAAAAAGTTGATTCATAATATAATACAACAAGGCTAAAAATGTTAAAAACGGGGTTTCGAGGCGAAAGAAAAAGAATAGGCAATAGGCCTTAGGCCATAGGCACTAGGGAGGTAACATCTCCCTTTACACATACCCAGCTGTCGCTGGCTACCTTCAAAGGGGGAATGAGGAGAGGCTCATTGGGGGGCTTCTGTCAAATTGTCACCTTTTTAGCCTTTGGCAAATTATTTGCTACCTACTAACGAAATAAACTAAAAATGAATCATTATGATTACCGAAGATATTAAAAACGATGACTTAGAACTTGACCAAGAGGTAACTGATAACACTCCTTCGGAAGAAGTTGAAGAACCTACTTCTGTTGAAGAGCCCGAAGAGCCCGTTAAAGAAACTTCAGAAGACCTTCTTGCAAAAGAGAAGGACAAGTTTTTGCGTTTGTTTGCTGAGTTCGAAAACTATAAGAAGCGCACTGCGAAGGAACGTGCAGAGCTCTTTAAAACTGCTGGACAAGACATTTTGTCAGCCTTGTTACCTATAATAGACGATTTTGACCGTGCTTTGGTAGAATTGGCTAAATCGGCTGATGAACATACTCTTAAAGGGGTGGAACTCATCTATAATAAACTAATAAACACTCTCAAATCAAAAGGATTAGAGAAAATAGAAGTTGCCCCTAACGATACTTTTGACAGTGAACATCACGATGCAGTTACCCAAATTCCTGCCCCTACTCCTGAAGACAAAGGCAAAATTGTAGATGTTGTGCAAACAGGCTACAAATTAGGCGATAAAGTAATACGTTTCCCCAAAGTAGTAGTAGCACAATAAGGAGGAAGGAATGAAGAAAGATTACTACGAAATATTAGAAGTACAGAGAACGGCTACCGCTGCTGAAATAAAAAAAGCATATCGGAAGCAAGCCTTGAAATATCACCCAGACAAGAACCCTGGTGACAAACAAGCTGAAGAGAACTTTAAATTGGCTGCCGAAGCCTATGAAGTGCTCAGCGATGATAACAAACGCGCCCAGTACGACCGCTTTGGTCACGCTGCCTTTGAAGGAGGTATGGGAGGCGGAGGCTTCTCGATGGACGATATATTCAGTCAGTTTGGAGATATTTTTGGTGGGCATTTCTCGGGCTTTAGTGGTTTTAGTGGTTTCGGGGGAGGAAGCGGTCAGCAACAAGTGTACGTAAAAGGAGAAAACTTGCGTATACGGGTGAAAGTTACGCTTGAAGATATTGTAAAAGGCACTGAGAAGAAAGTAAAAGTACGCCGTAAGGTAAAAGCTGAAGATACTACCTATAAAACTTGTCCTACTTGTCACGGACGTGGGCAAGTAGTACGCCAAATGAATACGATGCTAGGCGTAATGCAAACAGCTACTACTTGTACTGCTTGTGGAGGCTCGGGCGAAGTGATTGACAAACGTGGTGCTGATAGCGATTCGCAAGGATTAAAAACCATAGAGGAGACTATTCCTATCACAATTCCTGCAGGAGTGATAGATGGTATTCAGTTAAAGATAAACAACAAGGGTAATGAAGCGCCTACCAAGAATAGTGTAGCGGGTGATTTGCTTGTGCTTATTGAAGAACAAGAACACGAAACCTTAAAACGCGAAGGCGACAACTTGCATTACGACCTTTATATTAGTTTCCCTGAGGCGGTTTTAGGTACTTCTAAAGAGATTGAAACGGTTACAGGAAAGGTGCGCATTAAACTAGACGAGGGAATACAGTCAGGGAAGATATTGCGCTTGCGTGGTAAAGGTATTCCTAACTTGCAAGGACGTGGTACTGGCGACCTTATCATTCACGTGAATGTATGGACGCCTAAAAAGCTCACCGACAAGCAAAAAGCATTCTTTAAGGAAATGCAAGAAAACGAGAACTTCGCTCCTAAACCCGACAAGAACGAGAAATCGTTTTTTGAGAAAGTAAAAGAAATGTTTTCATAGGTTATTATTTTACTTGATAAACAAAGAGAGACTGCCAAGAAGGAGGTCTCTTTTTTGTTAGGTAAAAGGTGCGAACCACAGGGACAGATTAATTAGCAAATTAGAAGATGAGAGAATTAGAAAATGGGGTGCGAGCTTGTGTTCGGGGCAGAAGTGAATATGGTGATTACTTGTGGACTTCGTGAACAGCGCGGTATCTGGGGCGAAAGGTTTAGGCTACCGTTTGAGGAAGTGTACAAACATAATGATTAATGGTTAATGAATAGTGATGAAACACAAATAATTAATAATTTTACCAATTAACTAATTTGCTAATTGGCAAATTATTCGTATCTTTGCACTTTAACTAACAACCTTAATAAAAATGTATCCAATAAAATTTAAACCTATCCTCAAAGAACGCCTTTGGGGAGGGACTAAACTAAAAACATTATTCAACAAAC
>ERZ773054.89-NODE-89-length-67226-cov-4.638490_pt1 | contig 67226 bp, 56 predicted proteins | sample MGYA00580630_ERZ773054 | MGnify/ENA primary metagenome ERZ773054 (study PRJEB29015, sample SAMEA2737994) | human oral metagenome | biome: human oral; feature: human-associated habitat; material: dental | place: China | collected 2115 ... | reverse complement strand
CCGCCGTATCAATGCAAAACCGCAGGAAGTTCAGCGTATCACAAACCTTGGACATATCACAAAAATTGACACCATCGCAAAAGCGATTACCGCACTTGGAAAACAATTTGAGTTACGCATTGTTTAGTGCGCAGCGTGATTCCATATCACGTTATTCTACCTCGTAGCGTGCATCTTGATGCACGACCGAACCACGCACGGAACGTTATTCACCACCTTTCGGGTATTCACGATTTCGTGCAACAAGTTGCACGCTACGGGGATTCGTATTGTAAAGTGCGGTGATTTTTGAGTGTGTTTTTTGAGACGATCCGGCGTTGCGAGGTGGATTTCGTTAATTGACAATTTTTTTGTGATACGCCATAATTTTGAAGAACTGGGGGACTCGTCCTCCCCCAGTAAGTTATCGAGTTAGTAAGCCGGCAAAGACCAGAGCAACAACACGATAGCTAGGATAATGGTCTTCAACATTATATTATCCTCTTCATTGTAAGGTTTAAGCCTTACACTCACTTTCAAGATTGCCCCTTGAAAGTGAAATTATTATGGTTCGACACACCGAATTCATCAAGATGTCTTTTAAGAAAGCCCGGTAATCAATTATCGGGCTTTTTATTTCCTCCATTTATCCACCATGCACACCTCGATCACCATGTAGCGTGCAACTTGTTGCACGACCGATTTCCCTCACGAGCGTTTTTATTCGTGCAACGAGTTGCACGCTACGGGAGATTATTGTGATAAATATAGCCGGTATCTTGCTTCTAATTTTGCAAAATCACAGCAGAATTTTTCAAATCCAAAACGCTTTGTTATCACGTTGGTGTAGGTTTTTGTGGCAATGTCAAAAATGCGTGCGCGATGTTGATTGATGTATAAATCTTCGTTGATAAGCAAGGCAGTGTATTTAAAATCGATCTGAAATTCTTGGGTATAATCTATTTCGATCAAGGCACTCTCTGTGATGGGAAACATATACGCAAATCGGATCGTGGCTTTTTGTTCCCCGCCAATTTTAACTTTAAAATCCGTTTGACCTTTGCCCTTTTGAGAAGACAATGGGGCAATGTATTTCACGCCGTTAATGGAAAGTACAATGCCGACAAAAGGTCTCGCTTTTCCATTATCTTTGTTCTGTGGAATTTTGTGTTCAACTTCTCTTAAGAAATCAAGATAATGTTCGCTTACACGATATAGCTTTAACTTGTCATTCATCTTGACTCCTTGGAATAATGATTCATATAAAAAAAGATGCCTAACGGCATCTTTTTTAGCACTAGGGTAGTCCTCACCTCATTAAGTAGCACTTATGGCAGCTTACGCCTCATTATGTAGCACTTATGGCAGCTTACGCCTTCTTTTGTAATATAAGCATTTTTTGTGTTGGTTTCAAGCCGATTTCGAGCATTTCATTTAAAATTCGCACGTTGTTTGCCGTTTCGTGCGTAGCGTACAACTTGATGCACGACTGAACCACGCACGGAACGTTATTCACCACCTTTCGGGCATTCACGATTTCGTGCAACGAGTTGCACGCTACGGGGAAATTCCACCTCGGTGCGTGATTTGCGATTTCGTGCAACAAGTTGCACGCTACGGGAGAGAATGATTTCACCTCGGTGCGTGATTCACGATTTCGTGCAACAAGTTGCACGCTACGGTGAGGAATAATGTTGTTGTTTTGCGGATTTGAAGTCGATGATATAAACGGTGTGTGCGCCGACAAGAAATTTAACGATGTATTTTCCATTCAATAGGGGAATTTCTTTTTTCTTTCTGAGCCGGTAAACGTCTGCTGTGTAGGAAAGCTTGTCTATTTCACTTTTAACGGCATCGTAAAAATGCTCTGCGATAAGCCTATTTTGGGATTGTTGTAGAATGTAGCGAGCTTGGTTGCGTAATTTTTCCTCCGCCACACTATGCCATTTAATGAGGTAATCAAACTTCATCTAGCTTTAATTCTCGGCGTAAATTTGCCATAACTTGTTCATGTGCAATGGATTTCACTGAGCCGTTTTCTAACTGTTCGAGCAGACGTTGTTCTTCCTCGGTGTAATACGGCTCTTTTTGTTTGAATACAGGCGGAGATGAGAGGGTGATTTGCATAGGATTCTCTGTTCGTTGAAGTTTGGTTTCATTCTACAATTCCTGCAATTATCACGCAAGCTACCCATAAAGTGCGGTGATTTTTGTGCGTATTTTTACGTTGTGTGTATTTCGTGCGTAGCGTGCATCTTGATGCACGACCGATTTCCCTCACGAGCGTTTTTATTCGTGCAACAAGTTGCACGCTACGGGGATTCAATTTGTACAATGCGTTGTTGCACGCTACGGGTAAATAAAAAGAGAGGAAGGTTTCCTTTCCTCTCTTTGTTTGGTGTTGTGCGTTGATGTGTTCGCTATTCATCCAAGAAGCTGCGTAAGGTTTCGGAGCGGCTTGGGTGGCGCAATTTGCGTAGTGCTTTGGCTTCGATCTGACGAATACGTTCACGGGTTACATCGAATTGTTTACCGACTTCTTCTAATGTGTGGTCGGTGTTCATGTCGATGCCGAAACGCATACGAAGCACTTTCGCTTCACGTGGCGTTAAGCCTTCCAATACTTCGTGTGTGGCGGCTTTTAGGCTTTGTGCGGTGGCGGAATCCAATGGCAGTTCCAAGGTGGAATCTTCGATGAAATCGCCTAAATGGGAGTCGTCATCATCGCCGATTGGGGTTTCCATGGAAATCGGTTCTTTGGCGATTTTCAGCACTTTGCGGATTTTGTCTTCCGGCATTCCCATGCGCTCTGCCAGTTCTTCCGGTGTGGCTTCACGTCCCATTTCTTGCAACATTTGGCGAGAAATACGATTGAGTTTGTTGATGGTTTCAATCATATGCACCGGAATGCGAATGGTGCGTGCTTGGTCGGCGATAGAACGTGTAATCGCCTGACGAATCCACCATGTGGCATAAGTGGAGAATTTGTAACCACGGCGGTATTCAAATTTATCCACGGCTTTCATTAAGCCGATATTGCCTTCTTGAATTAAATCAAGGAACTGCAAGCCACGGTTGGTGTATTTTTTGGCAATGGAAATCACCAAACGCAGGTTCGCTTCCACCATTTCTTTTTTGGCACGGCGCGCTTTGAGTTCACCTTGCGAAATGCGTTCGCAAATGTCTCGAATTTGCTGAATGGTGAGGTTGGTGTCTTGTTCAATTTGAACTAAGTTGGCAATCGCCTGACGTAAATCCGCTTCATATTGCACTAATTTTTCCGACCAAGACTTTCCTGCCGCTAAGGCTTTCACCAGCCAAACGTCTTGGGTTTCGTGTCCGATAAAGCTTTTTTGGAAAGTCGCTTTTGGCATTTTGGCATTATCCACCACGATTCTTTGAATCGTGCGTTCTTGGTCGCGCACTTGCTTCATGATGTCGCGCATACGCAACACTAAGGCATCAAACTGTTTCGGCACTAAGCGGAATGTGGTGAAAATCTCAGATAATACTTGAATTTCCGCTTTGGTTTTGGCTGAGGCGCGACCGTGTTTTGCAATGCTTGTCAGTGTTTTTTGATGTTGATCTTTAAGTGCGGTGAATTTTTCGCGCGCAACTTCAGGATCAATGCTGTTATCACTATCACTTTCATCGCCGCTATTTTCTTCGTTGCCTTCTTCGTCCTCTAATTCATCTGTCGCATCAACACTTTCGCTTTCTTCATCTGACGCGAAGGTTTCTTCTAATTCGGCATTCTCGGCTTCGGTGATGACATTCGGATCAACAAAACCGGTAATCAAATCCGCTAAGCGGGCTTCCCCTCTTTCCACTGCGTCATATTGTTCAATGAGATGGGTAATGGCTTCAGGATAGGCGGCAACGGCACTTTGCACTTCGTTAATGCCTTCTTCAATGCGTTTGGCGATGTCAATTTCGCCCTCGCGGGTGAGCAATTCCACGCTTCCCATTTCGCGCATATACATCCGCACAGGATCGGTGGTGCGACCAAGTTCTGCTTCTACGCTGGATAACACTTGGGTGGCTTCTTCGACAACATCTTCATCAGCGATATTTTCGTTGAGCATCAGATCATCGGCATCCGGTGCGGCTTCCAACACCTGAATGCCCATGTCGTTAATCATTTGAATAATATCTTCAATCTGATCCGCATCGACTAATTCTTCAGGCAGGCTGTCATTGACCTCGGCATAAGTTAAATAACCTTGCTCTTTCCCTTGTGCGATGAGTAGTTTCAATTGAGATTGTGGATTTTGATCCATATTTAATATCCGCCTTGCTGACTTATTTAGTGAAGATAAAATGCTAGGGATTTTAGCATTCTTACTAGGGTTTAACTATTTCTTTTCTTGTTTTTTTACTAACAAATGTGAAAGCTCTTGCTTTTCGTTAAGATCCAAGCCTTCCGCACGATCTTTTGCAATGAGCCATTGGATGCGCTTATCCACCAGTTGCAGATAAAAATAACGCAATGTTTCGCGGAACGTGTCTTCGATCTTATCGTCTTCAATCAAATGGTTCCACGCCAGCAATTTTTCAAGCGTCCCTTGTTGCGGTGTATCGCGCCAATGCTCCAGCAGTTGACCGGCACTAATGCCAATTTTTTCACGACAAAGTGCGGTCAGTTCTGCGAGTAAATCGTAGCCCGGCTCGTCTAAGTTTTTGAGCGGTTCCAAATCCGGTATGAATTTCACCAATTCCGGATTTTGTAACAATAACGCAATGAGAATCCGCATTGGCGTGCGCTTGAATTGCATGGTCGGCACGGTGGTTTCATTGTGTGGTTTTGCGGGATTCGGGAGCAGACTTTCCAGCTGTGTCGGATCCAAAATGCCTAATTTTTTCGCAAGCGTATTACGCAAATCCAACCGCAATACATCACCCGGAATTTGCTTAATTAACGGAATCGCCAGTGCGGCAAGTTTCGCTTTGCCCTCTTTTGAAGAAAAATCCACTTGCGGAGTTAAGTGCGCAAACAAGAATTCGCTCAAGGATTGCGCGTTCTCAATGTATTCCTCGAAACCTTGTTTACCGTATTGACGAATGAAGCTATCAGGGTCTTCATCGTCCGGTAAAAAGATAAATTTTAGCTGCCGTCCGTCTTCTAAATAAGGCAAGGCATTTTCTAAGGCGCGCCATGCGGCATCACGCCCGGCGCGATCGCCGTCATAACAACAAATCACTTGTTCGGTGGAACGAAAAAGTAATTGAATTTGTTCCGAGGTTGTTGATGTGCCAAGAGAGGCTACGGCATAATTGACGCCGAATTGGGCTAATGCCACCACATCCATATAACCTTCAACCACCAGCAGTTTTTGGGGCGAATCCTCCGCCTGTAAGGCTTCAAATAAACCGTAGAGTTCACTGCCTTTGTGGTAGGTAATGGTTTCCGGTGAGTTTAAATATTTCGGTTTTTCATCGGTTAACACGCGCCCACCAAACGCGACCGTACGCCCACGACGATCACGAATGGGGAACATAATCCGATTACGGAATTTATCGTACACGTTGCCACGATCATTGCGCGACAGCATGCCTAAATCGAACAGTTTTTGTTGCTCTTCACGGGTTTTGCCGAATTGACGATACACGGTATCCATGGCATTCGGCACATAACCGATTTGAAAACGGTCAATGATTTCCGCTGATAAACCACGCTGTTGCAGATAACTTTGTGCAGGAATATTTAACGGCAATTGTTGCTGATAAAACTTAGCAATCTCCTGCATAAGTTCGTACAGATTGCGCTTGGTTTGATAGCCAACTTGCTTGCCGTTATCGTTAAAGTGCGGTCGTTTTTCGTAGGGAATTTCCAAGCCGAGAAACCCCGCCAGTTCTTCCACCGCCTCTACAAATTCCAGCTTGTCATATTCCATCAAAAAGGAAATCGCATTGCCATGCGCACCACAACCGAAACAATGATAAAACTGCTTTTTATCGCTGACGGTAAAAGATGGTGTTTTTTCATGGTGAAACGGGCAGCAGGCTTGATAATCACGGCCGGCTTTTTTCAGTTTTACGCGGGAATTAATTAAATCGACGATGTTAATCTTGGTTAAAATATCGTCTATAAATGTGCGGGGAATGGAACCTTTCATCGAGTATTCTGCCTCTTATTGTGAACGAAATATGAGCCTAACTGATGAGATTGAGAGAAAATAAAACCGTGAGCCTTGGAAGATTCACGGTTTTTATAACTCGAGTTAAAAATACTGCTAATTAGTATAAACGTGTATTGCGAGCGTTTTCACGAGCAACGCGTTTTGCGTGACGTTTTGCGCGAGTTGCATTTTCACGTTTACGAATTGTCGTTGGTTTTTCGTAGAATTCACGAGCACGAACTTCTGCTAAGATACCAGCTTTTTCGCAAGAGCGTTTGAAACGACGTAATGCTACGTCAAAGGATTCATTTTCACGAACTTTAATTACAGGCATAAGCCAATCACCTCAATGAGTTTAATTAATTTAATTGCAATTTAAATTTTACTTGTTGCCACAAGTCGTGGCAGATTCAATAAAGGTCGCAATTTTAATCCAACTTCACAGGAAAAGTAAAGGGAAGATTCACCTTTTCCTGAAATCCGTTTTGATAAACTGGTTAAACCCTTGTAAAAAGGGTAAAATTCGCCCCAATTAAATCCCATATAAAGAGAACACAAATGCGAATTTTAGGCATTGAAACGTCTTGTGATGAAACGGGCGTTGCCATTTATGACGAAGAAAAAGGCTTGATTGCTAATCAACTTCATACGCAAATTGCGCTACACGCCGATTACGGCGGCGTGGTGCCGGAACTGGCCTCACGCGATCATATCCGAAAATTAGCGCCATTATTACAAGCTGCCTTACAAGAAGCCAATCTTACTGCGAAAGACATTGACGGCGTGGCCTATACAAGTGGTCCCGGCTTGGTCGGCGCGTTGTTAGTGGGATCAACCGTAGCGCGATCTTTAGCGTACGCATGGAATATCCCTGCCATCGGTGTACATCATATGGAAGGGCATTTACTAGCACCCATGCTGGAAGAAAATCCACCGCACTTTCCTTTTGTGGCGTTGTTGGTGTCCGGCGGACATACCCAATTAGTGCGTGTGGATGGTGTTGGACGCTACGAATTATTAGGCGAATCTATTGATGATGCCGCAGGGGAGGCGTTTGACAAAACAGCAAAATTACTCGGTTTGGATTATCCCGGCGGAGCGGCATTAGCCCGTTTAGCGTTAAATGGTACGCCGAATCGTTTTGCGTTCCCTCGTCCAATGACTGATCGTCCTGGTTTGGATTTCAGCTTTTCCGGCTTAAAAACCTTTGCCGCCAATACGCTTCATCACGTTATGCAAGAAGAAGGAGAATTAACAGAGCAAAGCAAAGCAGATATTGCTTATGCGTTCCAAGAGGCTGTGGTGGATACGCTCGCCATCAAATGTAAGCGTGCGTTGAAACAAACGGGCTTGAAGCGTTTGGTAATTGCCGGTGGCGTGAGCGCCAATAAACAGTTGCGCCAAACCTTGGCGGAGCTGATGCAACAATTAGGTGGTGAAGTGTTTTACCCGCAACCGCAATTTTGTACTGATAACGGCGCCATGATTGCTTACGCTGGCTTCTTACGTTTAAAACAAGGGCAGCAACAAGATCTGGCTATCGAAGTACGTCCGCGTTGGGCAATGACCGAATTAACTGCTGTTTAGCCCTCGACAAAAGTGCGGTAGAAAATTGAGGAGATTTCCCCCGATTTTCTATCGCACTTTTACTTTCTTCTTTACGTCCTTTTTTACTTCTTTACTTCCTTTCTGCTTAAATTTTCTGCCGACATTTCTGCCGTGAGTTTCTATCGTAAATTTCTATTGTCAGTTTCTACAGTAAATTTCTATTGTCAGTTTCTACAGTAAATTTCTACCGCACTCGTCTTCTGCGCTGATGAAATAGCTTGCTCATAGACTGTGTAGCTTTATTGCTTGGCATTGGGGCTTTTTCTGCAACATGAACTCGGCTACGGTGATACTGGCTGAAGAAATAATGCAGGCTGCCGGCAAATAAGACGCCCACTAAAAACACAATAATGATTTCGCCATAAAGCCGATGAAACATCTGATTAATTTTGCTTTTTGTCGATTGGGCATATTTGGCATCAAAAGTCACACGCAGAAAACCTTCTACGCCGTTTGAAGAATAAATCGGTTCGACAATTTGTTGTGAATCCGTGTCTTTTTCTTCCGGTTTATCCAATCCCAATAAACTGCGGAGATTCGGTGAGTTGGTGCTTTGCGCCAATAATTCACCATTACGAGCATAAACAGCAGCGTCCAACACAAATTCCTCTTTGACGAAGTTATCTAAATTTTCCACCAGTTGTTCAGTTTTGGCATTATTAACTAACAACATTGAGAACAAACTGGCTTGTTGCCGCGCCAGTAAATGGGACACGTTCGCCACTTGGTTGACACTGGAAAGCTGTGAGCCGATTTTAAACTGTTTTATACCAAATAAAATGATCGTCATGATGCCGGCACATAGCAACATAATGCCGAATAACATCACCCATTTCATCATTTTTTCTTTTACTAAATGCAAGTTATTTTCCCCAAAGATGGATAAGTAAGCTAGAATAAATCGCTTTTTTGAGAATCGCTACAATTTACAGGATTTTTATGCAAACACAAAATCTGACCGATATTCTTCGTCATTTTCCCTTATTGCCCGCCTCATTAATTGCCGATCAACCTTGTGAAGCCATACAGGCGTTTGTGCTTTATTCCGATAAGCTAAACTTCACAACGCTACAGGCTTTTCAACAAAAGTGCGGTGAAAATTTTTTGTGTTTTGCCGCGTGGAATGTGTTGCATAACACCGTGGTGTTGCTCAAAGGCAACTGGAAAGTGGAATGGATTGGCATTGCCCATGAATTATCACTGGATATTGCTCCGCTCAACTTTCACGCCAGTTTGAAGCAAGCGGGATTATTGGTGATGGACATGGATTCCACCGCTATTCAAATTGAATGTATCGATGAAATCGCCAAACTTGCCGGCACCGGCGATATGGTTTCCGCCATTACGGAACGTGCTATGCGTGGTGAACTCGATTTTAGCCAAAGCCTGCGCCAACGGGTAGCGACCTTAAAAGACGCACCGGAAAGCATTTTGCAAGCGGTCAAACAGCATTTACCGCTGATGCCGGGATTGGTGGAAACGGTCAAAGAACTCAAAAATCACGGTTGGAAAGTAGCCATTGCATCCGGTGGATTTACCTATTTTGCCGAAGTATTACAACAAAAACTCGGCTTAGATTTTATTGCCGCCAATCAATTTGAAATTATTGACGGCAAACTTACCGGCAAGGTGCAAGGCACCATTGTGGATGCGCAATACAAAGCACAAACCTTACAACAGTTGGCAAAACAATTTCACATTGCCAAAGAAAACACCGTTGCCATCGGCGACGGCGCCAACGATCTCGCCATGATGCAAGTTGCTAATTTAGGCGTGGCTTATCACGCCAAACCAAAAGTACAACAATTAGCGCAAATTATCGTCAATTTCACCGATCTAACCGCACTTTTATGTATTTTAAGTGCAAACGACAAAATCAAATAAGGAGAAAACCATGCCATCATTCGACATTGTTTCCGAAATCAGCGGACACGAAATCCGCAACGCCGTGGAAAACGCCAACCGCGAACTGACTAACCGTTGGGATTTCCGCAACGTACAAGCTGCGATCGAATTTAACGAAAAAAACGAAAGCATTAAAGTGAGTAGCGAATCGGATTTCCAAGTGGAGCAACTCATCGACATTTTACGTAACGCGTGCATTAAACGTAACATCGAATCCACTTCCTTGGATATTCCTGCCGACTATGAACACAGCGGTAAAACATACAGCAAAGAAATCAAGCTGAAACAAGGCATTGAAACCGACATGGCGAAAAAGCTCACTAAGCTTATCAAAGATTCCAAAATCAAAGTCCAAAGCCAAATCCAAGGCGAGCAAGTCCGCGTTACCGGCAAATCCCGCGATGATTTACAAGCCGTGATTCAACTCGTCAAAAGCGCCGAACTGGGACAACCATTCCAATTCAATAATTTCCGCGATTAAAAACGCGTTCAAAAATGACCGCACTTTCACAATAAAAAACAAGGCCGCCACAACGGGCGGTCTTATTTTTAGACGTAGATCATATTTTTAAACATTTCCGCTTGAAAATCACAGCATCGTAGCGTGCAACTTGTTGCACGAAATCATGAATGCCAGAAAGCGTTAAATAACGTTCCGTGCGTAATTTGGTCGTGCATCAAGATGCATGCTACGAACGAAATCACGAATTACACATCGAGGTTAATGTTAATCATTTGTGCAATAAGTTACACGCTACGAGGGGGAAATAATCCTCCTATATGTTGAATTTTGGTTGTCAGTCTTGTTCATTATATAGCGAGGATTTTTTCTGTTCATCGCTTAAGCTAGTTGGCTCCATACGCATAACGTATGGTTTTTATAGCTAGACTTTGGCTGACTATAATAAAAAAAGGCCGCCACACTAGGCGGTCTTATTTTTAGACGTAGATCATATTTTTAAACATTTCTGCTTGAAAATCACAGGCAAGGTCACTATGTTAGAACTAAGGATTCAAACCGAGTCGTTCGACTCATTACACAAGAGGTAAATGCTATGACAGTGAATATCACCAGCAAACAAATGGACATCACCCCTGCAATCCGTGCACATGTTGAAGAGCGTCTTGCCAAGTTGGAGAAATGGCAAACTCAGTTGATTAATCCTCATTTTATTTTGAATAAAACCCCGAAAGGTTTTTCTGTGGAAGCCTCTATTGGCACGCCGAACGGCAATCTTTTAGCCACGGCAGAAGCAGAAGATATGTATAAAGCAATTAATGACGTTGAAGAAAAACTGGAACGTCAACTCAACAAATTACAACACAAAAGCGAAGCGCGCCGTGCCGATGAGCGTTTGAAAGATTCGTTCAAAGAATAAGCGTTAGCTCTACGAGACAGAAATATTGTTGTAAAAAACATAAAAATAAAACACCGCACTTTATTTTACGAGATAAAGTGCGGTTTGTTTTTAGTTAATATTTTCATTCGTGCAAAAGTCAGAAAGCGTATTGCCCAAAGGCGTGATTAATCAATCAAACCCGCCTTCATTAAAAAGCGATAAATGCCATCTTGGTCAAGCGGTTCCGCCACATGATCGGCAATCGCTTTGAGTTTTTCATGACCGTTGCCCATGGCGACCCCTACGCCCACGGTGCTGAGCATTTCCAAGTCATTTAATTGATCACCGAACGCCATCACATTGTCCATTTGCAGTCCCAAATGTTTCACCACCGCTTGAATACCACGGGCTTTTGAACCTTCCGCATCAAATAAATCCACGGAGTCTTCATGCCAACGCACCACACGCAAGCCCTCCAATACGCCTGAATTTTGCACCAACTCATCCTGTTCCACGCGATAAAACGGCAACACTTGGCCAACATCATTTGTTTCAAAAAAGGTTTTATCCACAATGTAATCTTTCAAGATCGGATCCATGGCGCATTGCACCACGGAATTCCGCTCTGAAACTGCCACCGTATGATCCGCGACAAACGCATAAGGCATATTATGCTGTTCAAAAAAATGCACCAAACGGCGAATTTTTTCCGTTGGAATCACATGTTTCTCAATGACTTGTCCGCGATAACTCGCCATCTGCCCGTTCATGGTCACAAATAAATCAATGCCTTCCTGCTCAATCACCTGATTTAATTTATGCGGGAAAGCACAACGGGTACGCCCTGTGGCAATGGCAGGAATAATGCCGTTTTCTTTCAATTTACGCATAAACACAGGTACCGTTGCCGGCAGAAAATCACGTTGCTTCATAAACAATGTGTCATCGATATCAAAAAAGACCACTTTAATTTGGTTGCGATAATTCGGGATTGTCATGCTTTTCTCTTCTTTAAATTCAACGTTTGGCAGAAATGTTGCCGGATTTTAGCATTTTTGCGAGGCGGATCCTAAAGTTGGGCAAAAAAACACCGAAAAAAAGCACCGCACTTTATGATGTGCCGATTTTCTTCATTAAGTGCGGTCGCTTTTATGAACGTTTTTCAATCTTGCTGCGTACATTGCCATGCGCCTCTTAAACTTGCTAAACATGGTTTATGTAGCCGTTGTAATCGAACGATTCGGCGTTTTCCTTATTGCGGTTGCTGCGGTGCGGAACTAGCAGAAAACGCCTTGCACTGTGGCAACTGTTTACAGCAGGAACCGGCGTGGGATCGCATGGTGATTATCGGGCGTTACAACGAACCGCTTTCCACGCTGATTCATAGATTTAAATTTCAAAAACAATTTCAACTCGACCGCACGTTAGCGCGCCTGCTGTATTTGGCTATCCGCGAAGCGCGACGAAATCATCAATTGCCTTTGCCTGAGGTGATCCTGCCCGTGCCGTTACATCATGTTCGGCAATGGCAACGGGGATACAACCAAGCGGATTTATTGGCGCGTCAACTGAGCCAATGGATCAACATTCCCGTCAAAAACGACTTAATTATCCGCACCAAACGCACACCGACCCAACGAGGCCTTAGTGCCAAAGATCGACGACAAAATCTCAAAAATGCCTTTCAACTTTCCGCTAAAGCCCGAGATTTTCCTTATCGTCACGTTGCCTTAATAGACGATGTGATCACCACCGGTTCAACATTAAACGAAATCGCCAAGTTATTACGCCAAGCCAATGTGACACATATTCAAGTGTGGGGGCTGGCGCGAACATAAAACGCATGATAAGGCATTTTTATTACACCAAAAGGTGGAAAAAAAACCGCATGAAGCGTATCATATCCGACAAATTTAATTAGGTTTTATTGTGGGAGCGTTATGCAACAAATTACTATTTCAGCGGAAGCACAAGCCCATTTCCGCCGTTTATTAGATCAGCAGGAAGAAGGCACCAATATTCGTATTTTCGTCGTCAACCCGGGCACCCCAAGTGCCGAATGTGGTGTGTCTTACTGTCCACCCAATTCTGTGGAAGCAAGCGATACCGAATTCAAATACGACACCTTTTCTGCCTTTGTGGATGACATCAGTCTGCCATTTTTGGAAGACGCAGAAATCGACTATGTCACGGAAGAATTAGGCGCACAACTCACCTTAAAAGCGCCAAATGCTAAAATGCGCAAAGTGGCAGACGACGCGCCGTTAATCGAACGTGTGGAATACGTCATTCAAACTCAAATCAACCCGCAATTAGCAAGTCACGGTGGCAAAATCACCTTATTGGAAATCACCGATGACGGTTATGCGATTCTGCAATTCGGCGGCGGTTGTAACGGTTGCTCCATGGTGGATGTCACCTTGAAAGATGGCGTAGAAAAGCAATTGGTTAGCCTTTTCCCTGAGGAGTTAAAAGGTGCAAAAGACGTGACGGAACACCAACGCGGGGAGCATTCTTATTATTAAGATCCCATGATCAAGCCCATAGTATGAGCCAAGCGAATTCCTTGGCTCTTTTTTCATACGTATGAATTTCCATGAAAAAAGGCTACAATGAGGCGTATATTTCATTTTAACAAGAGAAATTATGACTGCACTTAATGTATTAATTTACCCCGAAGATCACCTGAAAGTGGTTTGCGATCCGGTTCTGAACGTGAACGATGAGACACGCAAAATTATTGATGATATGTTCGACACCATGTATCAGGAAGAAGGCATTGGCTTGGCCGCACCGCAAGTGGATATTTTGCAGCGCATTATCACCATTGATATTGAGGGCGATAAACAAAATCAGTTGGTATTAATCAACCCGGAAATTTTAGCGTCCGAAGGGGAAACCGGCATTGAAGAAGGTTGTTTGTCGATTCCGGGCTTTCGCGCCTTAATTCCTCGTAAGGAAAAAGTCACCGTTAAAGCGCTTGATCGCAATGGTCATGAATTTACGCTGGAAGCAGACGGCTTATTGGCGATTTGTATTCAACATGAAATCGATCATCTCAACGGCATTTTGTTTGTGGATTATCTTTCTCCGCTCAAACGCCAACGGATTAAAGAAAAGCTCGTTAAATTGAAAAAACAGCGAGAAAAGCAAAAGCCATTGTAACGTTCCCAAAGTGCGGTGATTTTTAACCGCACTTTTTTCATGTTATGCCTCTCCCTCAATGTCATCAGTAATAGGACAATTGTCATGTGGTTTAAAAATGCCCTGATTTATCGCATCACCAAGCCGTTAGATTGGTTGATCGACACCCTTGCGCCACAGCTTGAACAACACCGCTATCAGCCTTGCGCACAATTGGACATCCTTAAGTTTGGTTGGTCAACACCGTTGAAAGGCAGCGAATCCCTGTATTTTGCCGTGGGCAAACAGATTTTATTGCTTGCCCAAAAAGAAGAAAAAATGTTGCCGGCACACGTCATTAAGCGTGAATTGGATGCGCGCGTAGAAAAAATCGAACAGGCGGAAAACCGCAAGTTAAAGAAAGTGGAAAAACAAACTTTAAAAGACGACGTGATTGCTACGTTATTGCCGCGCGCTTTTAGTAAATATCAACAAACTGCCTTATGGATTGATGCGGAAAACCAACTTATTTATGTTGATGCGGCCTCCGCCAAACGTGCAGAAGAAACGTTGGCGCTGTTACGCAAGTCGTTAGGATCTTTGCCGGTCGTACCGTTAACCTTTGCTAATGAACCCGGGTTGGTGATGCAAGAATGGATTGCACAGGGACAAGTGCCGGAATGGCTGGTTCCGTTGGAAGAAGCGGAGTTGCGCGATGTCAACAATGGGGTAATTCGTTGTAAACAACACGCGCTGGATAGCGAAGACATCCTCAGTCTCGTCCATTCCCGATATGTCACGAAACTGGCGTTGGAATGGGAAGATCACCTCAGTTTCGTGTTAAACGAAGACTGTAGCTTGAAGCGTCTCAAATTTGCCGATGCCGTTCGGGAAAAAAATGACGATATTTTAAAAGAAGATTACGCGCAGCGTTTCGATGCCGATTTCGTGCTGATGACCGGCTTATTAAGTCAGCTCACTGAAAACCTCTTGCACGACTTCGGCGGCGAAAAAGTGCGGTTATAATTTGATATGAATTTCATCTCGTTAATATAAGGAAAAAAAGATGTGGTCAGAGATTTTTATTGGCTATGGCGTATTTATTTTAGAAGTGATTACGTTGCTTTTGATCGTTGCCGCCGTGGTGACAACGGTCATCTCAATTAAACAGAAAAAACACACGCAACAAGGGGAGTTGGTGATCACGGATTTATCCCAAGCCTTTGAAGAAACCAGTAAAGCATTGCGCGAATTTCATCTCTCGGAAGAGGAATTAAAAGCGGTGGAAAAAGCCGAGAAAAAAGCAGAAAAAATGAAAGCAAAAGCCCTGAAAGCACAGCGCAAAAAAGGCGAAGCAACAGAGGAAGAACAAAAGCCGACGCTTTATGTGTTGCTTTTTAAAGGGGATATTGCCGCCAGCGAAACCATGGCGTTAAGAGAGGAAATCAGCGCTATTATTCAAACTGCGAAGTCTGACGATGAGGTCTTGTTATGTTTGGAAAGCCCGGGCGGCATGGTGCATGGCTATGGTTTAGCCGCCTCACAGTTAGCGCGTTTAAAACAACATGGAATTAAACTTACGGTTGCCGTGGATAAAGTGGCGGCGAGTGGCGGTTATATGATGGCCTGTGTTGCCGATAAAATTGTTTCTGCCCCCTTTGCGATTATCGGCTCAATCGGCGTGGTGGCACAGGTGCCTAACCTTCATCGGTTACTGAAAAAACATGATGTGGATGTAGATGTCATGACGGCGGGTGAATATAAACGCACGGTGACGATATTAGGAGAAAATACGGAAAAGGGAAAACAAAAATTCCAACAAGAATTAGACGAAACCCATCAACTTTTCAAACAATTTGTCGCACAACATCGACCGCACTTAGACGTGGATCGTGTGGCAACCGGAGAACATTGGTTTGGGCAGCAGGCATTACAGTTAAATTTAGTGGATGAGATCCTCACAAGCGATGACGTGCTATTACAGGCAATGAAAGAAAAACGTGTTTTGGGTCTTCGCTATACAGTGAAAAAGCCGTTATTACAAAGGATCGGTAAACAAGCGGAAGAAAGTGCCGATAACCTATTATTAAATTTACTAAAAAAGAATGGAAATACACTTATGTAAAATAAGGATCCTTGTCATGAATCCTTGACAATAAGAATAACTTATTGACTTTGTTATACTTGTTATTTTTAGGGTGTCAATTTTATGTAAATCCTTGTGATTTTTCCGTTTTTTGTTTTACATGGGTAAGGAAAGTTTGTTAATATGAGTCGCTTTTAACCAAAACACATAAATCATTTCACTAACCTATAAGGTAAATTAAATGAAATTATCACATTTTTTACTTTCAGCTATCGCAGTCACGACGTTGGTTGGTTGCGGTAACCTCAGCAAAGTATCCAAAGAAGGGACACCTGTTGAGGGAACAGAGTTAGTGTGGCCGAAGATTGAAAAATCTAAGTTTAACCACGATGGCACACAACTCGGTTCATGGCCGAATTGGGATAATGTTCGTATGATCGAAAGAGGTATGAACAAAGACCAAATTTATAACCTCATCGGCGTACCTCATTTTAGCGAAGGCTTATTTGCTGTTCGTGAATGGGATTATGTATTTCACTATCGTGAAAACGGTGAGCATAAAATCTGCCAATACAAGATCTTATTTGACAAAAACATGGATGCCCAAAGCTTCTTCTGGTATCCAAACGGCTGTAACGGCAACTCCACATTTTCTTTAACGGCTGATTTCTTGTTTGACTTCGACAAAGATACCTTAACCGAACAAGGCAAATCCGTAGTAGATAACGTGGCAATGCAATTAAGATCATCTCCGGCGAAAGAAGTAAGAGTCGCTGGTTATACTGACCGTTTAGGCTCTGAATCTTATAACTTGGATCTTTCCCAACGTCGTGCAGAACGTGTTAAATCACGTTTAATCGAACGTGGTATCGCGCTTCCAATTACGGCTATCGGTTACGGTAAAGCGCACCAAGTGAAAGCGTGTAACAGTGAAAAAGGTCAAGAATTAATTCGTTGTTTACACCCTAACCGTCGCGTTGAAATTACCTCTTTCAACACCTCCTCAGGCGCAATGCCAACATTGAAAGGTGTTCAAAGCGGGCATCGCGATCCAGCATACTTGTACTAAGTACGTACGCATTGTCATATTGACACCAAGCTATTCCATAGAAAGGGCAATTTAATCTGCCCTTTCTTTTTCATTTTTCTTAATGTTACCTTTCCTCTTAATTCTTCAAATTTTTCTTTCAAGCACCTCACAGCGTTGTAACACATCATGCACAAGCTTATTGGCAAGTGCCACATAGTTGCCATGAAAACGGCTACTGAAGTTAAGCAGATGATAAAGCTGATAAATGATTTTCCGCGCTTGATACCCTTCCTCTAACGGGAAAGTGCGGTGGTAATTTTCATAGAATTCCTGTGGGAATGGCTCGAATAATTCGGTAAAGGCCAAATCACATTCCCGATCGCCCCAATAGCATGCAGGATCATAAGTCACCGTGTGTCCATCAATGTTGGCGCAGTTTTCAATCCACAAGTTGCCATGTAAAAGCGAGGGTTTTGGCTGATGTTTTGCCAATAATGTAGCAACGGCTTTAATGATTTTTTCGTTATCCCCGAAATGCAGATTTTTTTCCGCGCAGAGTTGCAATTGCCAACCAATGCGCTGTTCACTGAAGAATTTCGCCCAATGGGAACCCCATTCGTTCGGTTGATATTGCGGCCCGAGCCAGGTATCAAAAGATAAGCCGTAATTTTCCGAACCTTGATATTGGTGTAGCCGAGCCAATTGCTCACCAAATTCCGCCATATTTTGTGGCGTATTCGGCTGCATTGCTAATCCTTCCAACAACAGAAAACTGTGATTTTGAGAACAACCGACGCCATAGACTTGTGGCACACGAACGGTATTGGTTTTTGCCAACATGATTAACTGATCCGCTTCAGCACGGAACATGGAACGGTAGGACTTTTCATTCATTTTTACAAAGACGGGTTGAATGCCGTCATCAATGATCCAAGATTCATGCATTTCGCCGGTGTGAATTTTGGTTTTATTTTTGATGGAATAATACGCCCCGAATTGATCAGCTAACACTTGAGAAATCGACTTCCACATACGCTGTTCCTTTTGCTGGTGAATCATAGGGACAGTGTAAAAGATTAAGGGAAAATTACTGTGATATAAGTCAAAATTTGAGCATTTGGTTGTCATTCTAAAATATGCTAGAATTTCGCACCGCACTTGGCTTGTCCATGGTAAGGACGATAAAAGTGCGGTGCTTTTTTAAAACGTTTTTTAATGAAAGAAAACAAGCCACCTTGCGTATGGGTGACCACTGTATAAGGATGCATTATGCCAGTTATTACTTTACCTGACGGTTCACAACGTCAATTCGATAAACCTGTTACCGTATTAGAAGTTGCGCAAAATATTGGCGCAGGTCTTGCCAAAGCGACCATTGCCGGTCGTGTCAACGGCGAACGTAAAGACGCCTGCGATCTGATTACCGAAGATAGCACATTAGAAATTATTACTGCCAAAGACGAAGACGGTTTGGAAATTATTCGTCACTCCACGGCGCACTTACTCGGTCATGCGATTAAACAATTATTCCCGGATGTCAAAATGGCCATCGGCCCGACGATCGACAACGGTTTCTATTATGACGTGGATTTAGACCGCTCTTTAACCCAAGAAGATATTGATGCCCTTGAAAAACGCATGTTGGAATTGGCGAAAACCGATTACGATGTGATTAAAACGCCGGTCAGTTGGCAAGAAGCAAGAGATACTTTTGAAAAACGTGGCGAGCCGTACAAAATGGCGATTCTAGATGAAAACATCGAACGTACTGCTACGCCTGCGCTTTACCACCACCAAGAATATATTGATATGTGTCGTGGCCCGCATGTGCCGAATATGCGTTTCTGCCATCATTTCAAATTACAAAAAATTGCCGGTGCTTACTGGCGTGGCGACAGCAAAAATAAAATGTTGCAACGGATTTACGGCACGGCTTGGGCAGATAAAAAACAACTGGATGCCTATTTGCAACGCTTGGAAGAAGCCGCAAAACGTGACCACCGTAAAATCGGGAAAGCGTTAGATTTATATCATATGCAAGAAGAAGCACCGGGCATGGTGTTCTGGCACAACGACGGTTGGACGATTTTCCGCGAATTGGAAACCTTCGTACGCACCAAATTAAAACAATACGATTATCAAGAAGTGAAAGGTCCGTTCATGATGGACCGCGTGTTGTGGGAAAAAACCGGTCACTGGCAAAACTACGGCGATTTGATGTTTACCACACAATCGGAAAACCGTGAATACGCCATCAAACCGATGAACTGCCCGGGACACGTTCAAATCTTTAACCAAGGGTTAAAATCTTATCGTGATTTACCGATTCGTATGGCGGAATTCGGTTCTTGCCACCGTAATGAGCCTTCCGGTTCTTTACACGGTTTAATGCGTGTCCGCGGTTTCACCCAAGACGATGCCCATATTTTCTGTACTGAAGACCAAATTGAAAGCGAAGTAACCAGCTGTATTCGCATGGTTTACGATATTTACAGCACATTCGGTTTCCAAAATATTCAGGTTAAATTATCCACACGTCCGGAAAAACGTATCGGTGCGGATGAAATGTGGGATCGCGCAGAAGAAGGTTTAGCGAACGCGTTAAAACACAATGGGCTTGAATATGAAATTCAAGAGGGCGAAGGTGCGTTCTACGGTCCGAAAATTGAGTTTGCTTTACGCGACTGCTTGGATCGTGAATGGCAGTGCGGGACTATCCAATTAGACTTTGCACTACCGGGCCGTTTAAATGCGTCGTATGTGGCGGAAGATAATGATCGCCGTACACCGGTAATGATTCACCGTGCGATTTTAGGTTCAATTGAACGTTTCATCGGTATCATCACCGAAGAATACGCCGGTTTCTTCCCGGCATGGTTAGCGCCAACGCAAGCGGTTGTGATGAACATCACTGACTCTCAATCCGAGTACGTGCAAGAAGTCGCGAAAAAGCTATCCGATGCAGGTTTACGCGTGAAAACCGATTTGCGTAACGAAAAAGTCGGTTTCAAAATCCGCGAACACACCTTACGCCGCGTGCCTTATATGCTGGTTTGTGGTGATAAGGAAATCGAAGCCGGCAAAGTGGCGGTGCGTACCCGTAAAGGTCAAGATCTCGGTACATTCACGGTGGAAGAATTCTTAGACATTCTGAAAACACAAGTGAGAAATCGCGACTTGAAATTATTAGGCGAAGCGTAAGTTCCGCTATTTACGCAACCACATCAAAGTGCGGTTAAAATTAACCGCACTTTTTTTATGCCTGCCCTTGTTGCATAATAATTGACATTCAAGAAAGACGCACTGTCGTATGCCCCGTGTTGCAGGAAAAGATCTGCGCCACAGCATTCGCACCGCAAACGGTAAAATCACACTGACCATAACGTAGAACATGATGAAACCACTCAATATTATCTTTGCCGGCACGCCGGACTTTGCTGCACAGCATTTACACGCTTTGCTCAATTCTTCCCATAACGTTATTGCGGTTTATACTCAGCCGGATAAACCTGCCGGGCGTGGTAAAAAATTGCAAGCCAGCCCGGTAAAACAATTAGCCGAGCAACACCAGATTCCTATCTATCAACCGAAATCCTTACGAAAGGCAGAGGCTCAATCAGAATTGATCGCCCTGCATGCGGATGTGATGGTTGTGGTGGCTTATGGTTTGATTTTACCTCAAGCCGTCTTAGATGCACCAACCTATGGTTGCTTAAATGTGCACGGTTCTTTGTTGCCGCGTTGGCGTGGTGCTGCACCGATTCAACGGGCGATTTGGGCAGGCGATGCGCAGACCGGTGTCACGATTATGCAAATGGATGCCGGTTTGGATACGGGCGATATGTTGCACAAAGTCTCTTGTGAGATTTTGCCGACAGAAACCTCCGCCAGTCTTTACAACAAACTGGCGGAACTTGCACCACCGGCATTAATTGAGGTATTGGATAATTTAGGAACCGGTAAATTCACCGCAGAAAAACAAGATGATACGCAAAGCAATTACGCTGACAAACTTTCCAAAGAAGAAGCTAAGTTAAATTGGCAGCTATCGGCAGCGCAGTTGGAACGCAACATTCGCGCGTTTAATCCTTGGCCAATGGCTTATTTGGAATTAATGGATGGACAGAATCATCCGCAAACGCTGAAAGTGTATCAGGCAACCGTGTTGCCCCATGTGAATAAAACACCGGGGACGATTTTAGCCGCAGATAAACAGGGTATCCAAATCGCGACAGCGGATGGCGTACTGAATTTATTGCAATTACAACCCGCGGGCAAGAAACCGATGTCAGCGCAGGATTTATTAAACGGACGTGCCGATTGGTTCCAAGTGGGTAAGGTGCTTGCCTAATGGAAAAACAATACTCATCTAAAAAAACACCGCCAAAAACAACCGCACTTTCGACACGAGCGATGGCGGCGAAAGTGATTTTGCAAGTGTTGGATGAAGGTAAATCCTTGTCTACGTTAGTACCAGAAGCGCAATCTTCGGTGAAAGCACAAGATTTGCCGTTATTGCAAGAAATCTGTTTTGGTGTATGTCGCGTCTTGCCTCGTTTGGAACAAATTATCAAACGTCTTGTGGATAAACCGCTTAAAGGCAAAACCCGCATTGTGCATTGTTTGTTATTGGTCGGTTTATATCAGTTGCTTTATATGCGTGTGCCGGCGCATGCCGCGGTAGATGAAGTGGTGAATGCAACAAAATCCTTAAAATCTGACAGCTTTCGTGGTTTGGTGAATGGGGTGCTGCGTCGATTTTTGCGCGAACAAGAGGATATTCTTGCGATTGTGGATAAACATTGGCAAACGCTGCATCCCGATTGGTTTGTGAATAAACTGAAAAAGGTTTATCCGAACTGGCGTGAGATCATTGACGCCAATAATCAAAAGCCACCAATGTGGTTGCGGGTGAATACGCAAAAAAACAGCTTGGAAACTTACCGCACTTTATTATCGGCGCAGCAGATGGAAACGCAGGTGACGTCTCATCCGCAGGCGCTGAGGTTAACTCAGCCGACCGCCGTGCAACATTTACCGTTGTTTGCCGAAGGTGGTGTGACAGTCCAAGATCTTCATGCGCAATGGGCTGTGTTATTATTACAGCCACAAAATCATGAGGTTATTTTAGATGCCTGTGCGGCACCGGGCGGCAAAACCACCCATATTTTAGAATTGGCGCCACAGGCTGATGTGATGGCGTTGGATGTGGAAGAAAACCGTTTACAACGGGTGAAAGAAAATTTAGCGCGGATGCAACAGCAGGCGACTGTGGTGTGTGGCGACGCAGCGAATCCACAAGAATGGCTAGACAAATTGGGTAAAAGTGCGGTGCGTTTTGACCGCATTTTATTAGATGCACCTTGTTCTGCCACCGGGGTAATTCGCCGTCATCCTGATATTAAATGGTTACGTAAAGAGGCTGATATCGAGCAGTTAGTCGCTTTGCAAGGGCAGATTTTGGATGCATTGTGGCATTATTTAAAACCCAACGGGGTGTTGTTGTATGCCACTTGTTCTGTGCTTGCAGAAGAAAATGCGCAGCAAATTGAGCGCTTTTTGCAAAATACACCTGATGCGCAATTAGTGGCTTTAGATTTACCGCCTGATGTGCTGGCGCACAATCAAAGTGCGGTCGGTTTTCAGTTTATTCCGCAAGTCAACGGTGGCGATGGTTTTTATTATGCGAAATTGGTAAAACGTCAGGGCTAACGTTAGCCATGGAGAGAATCAAATGAAGATAATTATTTTAGGCGCCGGACAAGTGGGTTCGACCTTGGCAACGAATTTAGTGAGTGAAGATAATGACATCACGCTGGTTGACGATGAGTCGTTGAATTTAGAACATTTACAGGACAAACATGATTTACGCGTCATGCAAGGCCTCGCCTCTTCGCCTAAAATTTTGCGTGATGCCGGTGCGCCCGACGCAGATTTATTAATTGCCGTAACCAGTTCTGACGAAATTAACATGGTTGCCTGCCAAATTGCCTATACCTTATTTAATACGCCCACCAAAATTGCCCGTATTCGTAACAGTGAGTACTTGAAAGAAAAAGAAAAATTATTTTCTACTGATGCCTTTCCGATTGATCACATTATTTCTCCGGAAAATTTGGTCACGCAGGATATTGTCCGTTTAATTAGCTATCCCGGTGCATTACAGGTGGCGTATCTTGCGAAAGATAAGATCAGTTTGGTTGTGGTGAAAGCCTATTACGGTGGGCCGTTGGTGGGGTATTCCATTTCCACACTAAAAGAACATTTGCCGCACATTGATTGCCGTATCGTATCGATTTTGCGCCAAGATAAAGTCATTCGCCCACAGGGCTCAACAATCATTGAAGCCGGCGATGAAGTTACCTTTATTTGTGCCACCGTACACATTAAAGCGGTCATGAGTGAACTGCAACGCCTCGAAAAACCCTATAAGCGCGTGATGATTGTCAGTGGTGGGAATATCGGTGCCGGCGTCGCCAAACAACTGGAAGCCCATTGCTCGGTGAAACTTATTGAACGAAATGCCGAACGGGCAACTGCGCTGGCAGAAAAATTGTCAAAAACCTTAGTGTTTCACGGAGATGCCTCCGATCAAAACCTATTATTTGAAGAACATATTGAAAACATCGACGTGTTCCTTTCCCTTTCAAGTGACGATGAAGCGAATATTATGTCGGCATTGCTTGCCAAGCGTCTTGGTGCGAAGAAAGCGATGGTATTAATTCAGCGTATGGCCTATATCAATTTGATTCAAGGCGGTACCATTGATATTGCCATTTCGCCACAGCAAGCCACGATTTCAGCCTTGCTAGGTCACGTCCGCAAAGGAGATGTGGCAAACGTCGTGTCTTTACGCCATGGTTTAGCGGAGGCATTAGAAATTGTGGTTCATGGCGATGAAAACACCTCTAATGTCATCGGCCGTGAAATAGGGTCGCTGAAACTGCCGACCGGGACCTTAATCGGTGCTATTTTGCGCGACAATGATGTAATTATCGGCAACAGCCAAACGCTGATTCAAGAGGGCGATCATGTCATCGTGTATTTAAGTGAGAAAAAATACATTTCTGATGTGGAGAAATTATTCCAACCGAGTGCGTTCTTTATTTAAACAAGAAAAAATTGTACTTCCGGCATAAACTGCCTATAATGTGCGCGATTTTTTAAACAAGCGGGGAAGATGAACCCGAGTATTCTCATCATTATTAGGAGATTTCTATGAGTTTTATTAAAGAGTTTCGCGAATTTGCCATGCGTGGCAATGTTGTGGATATGGCTGTCGGTGTGATCATCGGTGGCGCATTTGGGAAGATTGTCAGCTCATTAGTGGCAGATGTTTTTATGCCGGTATTGGGTATTTTAACCGGTGGTGTGGATTTTAAAGATCTTAAAATCACGCTCGCCGATGCTGTGGGAGAAACCCCGGCAGTGACATTAAATTACGGTGTGTTTATTCAAAACGTTTTTGATTTCATCATTATCGCATTTGCAATCTTCATGATGATTAAAGCGTTAAATAAACTGAAAAAACCGGAAGAGAAAGTCAAAGAACTGACCGGCGAAGAAAAATTATTAACCGAAATTCGCGATTTATTGAAAAAATAAGAAACATCACATCAAAATCTTCTCCTTGTGAGAAGATTTTTCTTTTTATTCCTGTATCATATTTGCACTCACCTATCCCATTTTTAACAAGGAATCCCTATGAGTCATTTAGATGAATTAAAAGCCGAAACCCGAGACATTATTACTGATTTATTAAATGAAGGCAGCGATCCGGATGCGCTGTATATTATTGAACATCATGTTTCTCATCATGACTTCGATAAATTAGAAAAAATCGCCATGGAGGCGTTTAAAGCCGGCTATGAAGTGTCCGAAGCGGAAGAGTTTGAAGAAGAAAACGGCAACGTGGTATTTTGTTGCGATATTATCAGCGAAGTGGAACTGAAACCGGAAATCATTGATGCCCAACAAAAAGAATTACTGCCATTGTTAGAAAAATATAAAGGCAACTATGACGGTTGGGGCACTTATTTTGAAGATCCGAATGCAGAAGAAGATGAATACGGCGATGATGGCGAGTTTTTTGATGATGAAGATGACTTAGATGATGACGAAGAAGCGTTCGTTAAGCATTAAAAAAACAGTCGTAAAAACAACCGCACTTTATATCCACCACACGTTATGTAGGAGAGTCGCATGAAATTAAAATCGTTCACTTTATTACTCTTGCCTTTAAGCCTTGCGTTAACCGCTCACGCAGAACCCCAATCTGTCGATGACGCGAGCAAAAATGTTATTTCTTTTGGCACAGAAGTGTCCAAAGAAGTGGATTATGACGTAATGGCCGTGACACTTTTCATCAAAGAAGAAAATAAAAGCTTAAAAGCCTTAAACCAAACCATCAATGAAAAAGTCAATGCCGCCTTAGATGTGATTAAAAAACAAAGTGCGGTAGAAATTAAGAAAAATGCCCGTAACACACAAGTGCGTTACGATGACAAAGGCAAGCAAGCCGGCTGGGCTGAACGTGCCGATTTAGTCTTAGAAAGCAAGGATTTTGTGGCACTGTCTCAAGTGATTTCTGACCTCAATGACACCTTCGCCATTGCCGAGGTGATGCAAAAACTCTCCAAAGAAGCTACGGCTAAATTTGAAGATGAAATGATGAAAAGTGCCTTAGCGCAATTCCAACATAAAGCCCAATTAATTCAAACTTCACTCAATGCAAAAGGCTATGAAATTCTCAATTTAAATTTGGATAGCCGAAATGAACTTCCCTATTTTGAAGGTCGCATGATGCCACTGGCTAAAGCGAGCGCATTCGCTTCAGAAAATGCAGATGAGGTTAACTTAGATAGCCACAGTAAGGCGGAATTAAAAGCAACAGTGAGCGCACAAATTAAGTTATTCAACTAATCTCTTTTTCCCAAAAGCGATTTTTTATAGAATGACAATGTTTTTTACGGTAAAGATTGCCGTAGAGATCTTCCTTTCAACAAATGAGGTAAACAATGAAAGTTGCAAAAAATGTGGTGGTAAGTATCGCTTATCAAGTTCGTACCGAAGACGGTGTGTTAGTGGATGAAGCACCGGCAAATCAACCGTTACAATATTTACAAGGTCATAATAACCTTGTGATCGGTTTAGAAAATGCCTTGGAAGGCAAATCGGTAGGTGACAAATTTGAAGTTCGTGTAAAACCGGAAGAAGGCTACGGTGAATACAACGAAAACATGGTACAACGCGTGCCGAAAGACGTGTTCGTTGGTGTAGATGATCTGGCGGTAGGCATGCGCTTTATTGCCGACACCGATATGGGACCGTTGCCTGTGGTCATTACGGAAGTGGGTGACAATGATGTTGTCGTCGATGGTAACCATATGTTAGCCGGTCAAGAGTTACATTTCACGGTAGAAGTCATCGATACACGCGAAGCAACATTGGAAGAAATCGCACACGGCCATTTACACCAAGAAGGCGGTTGCTGCGGCGGTCATGACAGCGATGAAGAAGGCCATGGCTGTGGTTGTGGCGGTCATCACCACCATCATGATCACGCTCATGAACACCATGAAGAAGCGCATGAAAGCCATGGTTGTGGCTGTGGATGTAACCACTAATCAACAAAAACAAATGAATGGCACCTCATTTTATTGTGATTGAGCGCCACCACTAAAAAGAATCCTAACGAGCAAACGCGCGTTAGGATTTTTATTATAGGCGGATTATTTCCCCTCGTAGCGTGCAACTTGTTGCACGAATGATTAATCTCGATGCGTAATTCACAATCTCGTGCGTAGCGTGCAACTTGTTGCACGACCAAACCACGCACAGAACGTTATTTCCCTCTTTCAGACATTCATGATTTCGTGCGTAGCGTGCATCTTGATGCACGACCAAAACACGCACAGAACGTTATTTACCCCTTTCGGGCATTCACGATTTCTTGCGTAGCGTGCATCTTGATGCACGACCAAACCACACACGGAACGCTATTTACCCCTTTCGGACATTTATGATTTCGTGCGTAGCGTGCATCTTGATGCACGACCAAACCCACGCACGGAACGTATTTAACCCTTTCAGGCATTCATGATTTCGTGCAACAAGTTGCACGCTACGATTCAAAAAAATCCTAACGGGCAAAAGCGCGTTAGGATTTTATTTTCACAGGAGGATTATTTTAATCCTGCCGCAGCACGTAAGTCTGCTGCGCGATCGATTTTTTCCCAAGGGAATTGTTCGCGACCAAAGTGACCATAAGCCGCTGTTTGGCGATAAATCGGTTGGATTAAATCTAACATTTTGATTAAACCGTACGGACGTAAATCAAAGAATTCACGCACTAAATTGACCAACAATTCATTGGCCACTTTGCCTGTGCCGAAAGTTTCGATCATGATGGATGTCGGTTCAGCCACACCAATCGCATAGGAAAGTTGGATTTCACAACGATCGGCAAGACCGGCTGCAACAATGTTTTTTGCCACATAACGGGCAGCATAAGCAGCAGAGCGGTCAACTTTCGATGGGTCTTTACCGGAGAATGCACCGCCACCATGACGGGCTGCGCCGCCGTAAGTATCCACGATAATTTTACGACCGGTTAAACCGCAGTCACCCATCGGGCCACCGATAACGAAACGGCCGGTTGGGTTAATGAAATATTTGGTGTCTTTGGATAACCATTGCGCCGGCAATACCGGTTTGATGATTTCTTCCATCACGCCTTCGTGCAAGTCTTTTTGGCTGATCGTGTCAGCGTGTTGAGTGGAAAGCACCACAGCATCAATACCGACAATGTTGTTATCTTCATATTTAAAGGTTAATTGGCTTTTCGCATCCGGGCGCAACCAATCTAATTTGCCACTTTTACGCACTTGTGCTTGGCGTTCCATTAAACGGTGCGCATAAGTGATAGCGGCCGGCATAAATACATCGGTTTCATTGGTGGCGTAACCGAACATGATGCCTTGGTCGCCTGCGCCTTGATCTAACGGACTTTCACGATCCACGCCTTGGTTGATGTCGGCAGATTGTTTGCCAATCGCATTTAATACCGCGCAAGAACGACCATCAAAGCCCATTTCAGAGCTGGTGTAGCCAATATCGCAAATCACTTCACGCGCTAAGTTTTCAATATCAACCCAAGCAGAGGTGGTGATTTCACCGCCCACTAATGCCATCCCGGTTTTTACATAGGTTTCGCAGGCAACACGGGCTTTCGGATCTTGTTTAATGATTTCATCTAATACCGCATCAGAAATTTGATCGGCGATTTTATCCGGATGCCCTTCAGAAACGGACTCGGACGTAAATAAATATTGACTCATACTCTTCTCCAAAATAATTCTGTGTAATAACAAACGCAAAGATGTTTAGAGGGATTTACATCTAGACGGCTATAATACGCCTTTAGCCCTAAAACGCAAGGTAATTCAGGTGGGATTTTTATCGATTTTATGCGTAGCGTGCATCTTGATGCACGAACAAACCACACACGGAACGTAAAAAAAACGACCGCACTTTGGGTGGAAAGTGCGGTCGATTTTCTTCTTATTTTAAATCTTCGGCTAAGCAAGGCTGAATTTTATTCAACATATCTTTCAGCACGCGCGGCGCGGCGGCAACAATATGACCGGCTTTTAAGTAGCCATGGCCGGCATGATAGTCAGTCACGATACCGCCGGCTTCACGAACGATTAAATCGCCAGCTGCCACATCCCAAGCTTTAATGCCATATTCAAAATAGCCGTCAACACGACCGGCTGCCACATAGCAAAGATCTAACGCCGCAGAACCGGTACGACGGAAATCCGCCACCTCTTGAATAAGACTTTCCATCATGCGAAATTGCATTGGCATATATTTAGCTTGTTTAAACGGAAAACCGGTGGCAAGTACAGCGCCGGATAAATCACGCTTATTTTCCACGCGTAAACGCAGGTCATTTAATTTTGCGCCTTCACCGCGCACAGCAGTGAATAATTCATTACGGATAGGATCGTAAACCACGCCCACTTCGGTGCGGCCTTTAACACGAATAGCAATAGAAACGGAGAAATGAGGCAAACCTTTTACAAAGTTTGTGGTGCCATCCAGCGGATCAATCACCCATTGAACATCGTTATCACTGCCCTCTAACGCACCGCTTTCTTCAGTGATGATGGTATGGTTAGGGTAAGATTTTTTGATGACCTCAATAATGGCTTCTTCCGAAGCTTTATCGACATTAGTCACATAATCGTTTTTACCTTTTTCCATCGTGATGATGTCGTCACGACGTTCGTAGTTTTTGGCAATAATATTGCCTGCTTTTCGTGCTGCACGAATCGCGATATTTAACATAGGATTCATAGATTCCACCGGATTTTAAAGAACAATTTAGGTGCGAAATTATAAGAGATTTAAAAGAAAATAGCTATCAGAAAAATTTTTAGAATTGTTGACTAAAAACAAGGGGTATTTATGGTAGAATACGCCCCGCTATTGAATAAGATAAAAATGATCATGTTGGAAAATATTCGAATTGTTTTAATTGAAACCTCGCACAGTGGCAATATCGGCTCTGCAGCACGGGCAATGAAAACAATGGGATTAACCGATTTGGTGTTGGTGGCACCGAAACAAGGCATAGACGATCAAGCGATTGCGCTAGCTGCCGGTGCGGAAGATGTCGTGAAAAGTGCGGTTGTCGTCAACACTTTTTCCGAAGCGGTTGCCGATTGTTCTTTAGTGATTGGTACTAGCGCAAGATTGCGTCATTTGCAAAACTCGCTGATTGAACCGCGCGAATGTGGTGAAAAAGCCATTCATCATGCAATAAACGGAAAAGTCGCGATTGTCTTTGGGCGTGAACGTGTGGGATTGACCAATGAAGAATTGCTCAAATGCCACTATCACGTCACTATCCCTGCCAATCCTGATTATGCGTCGCTTAATCTTGCTATGGCAGTGCAATTGATCAGTTATGAAATACGCATGGCTTATTTAGCCACCACGACAGAACCGAAAGCCACATCCGTTAATGCCGATATTTATCCATCGATGCAGGAGCTGGAATATTTTTATCATCATACGGAGCAGCTTTATCAATCCCTTGGCTTTATTCAAAATCAAGGAGTTATGCAAAAACTCCGTCGTTTATATGGTCGTACCGAGTTGGAAAAAACAGAGCTCAATATTCTGCTTGGAATGCTAAGTGCGGTAAGAAAAAAGCTTAAATCGTAAAAGAATAATAGTTGACTGTAAAAGTCAACAATGTAAGATTTCTTTGTTTAGTTTATTATTTAGGAACATAAAAGATGAAATTAACCTCAAAAGGTCGTTATGCAGTCACCGCAATTCTCGATATTGCCATTCATGCCAATGATGGGCCCGTAAGTTTATCTGATATTTCCGAGCGCCAAAACATTTCTCTTTCTTACTTAGAACAATTATTCGCTAAGCTACGTCGCAATCATTTAGTCAAAAGCGTACGCGGTCCGGGCGGTGGTTATAAATTGGGTTATGCGCCTGATGAAATTTCCATCGGCATGATCATCGCTGCGGTTAATGAAAATATTGATACCACCAAATGCCTAGGGAAAGGTAATTGCCAAAATGGAAGCGAATGTCTTACACACAAATTATGGGACAAACTTAGCCAACGCATTGCCGATTTCCTCAATGAAATTACTTTGGCGGAATTGGTTTCTCAACATAAAGAGAAACAAAATGTTCGTCATCATAAACACGAGGATTTTGAAAATCTACTCGTGATTACAAATGCCCCACAACATAGCTAGAAGTGCGGTTTAAAATAAAACTATTTAGGAGTGAATAATGAAATTACCTATTTATTTGGATTATGCGGCGACTTGTCCGGTGGACGAACGCGTCGCGAAAAAAATGATGGAATACCTAACCATCGATGGCGTTTTCGGCAACCCGGCATCGCGTTCCCATAAATTCGGCTGGCAAGCAGAAGAAGCCGTTGATATTGCACGTAATCAAATTGCTGATCTCATTGGTGCGGATTCCCGTGAAATTGTGTTCACTTCCGGTGCAACAGAATCAGACAACTTGGCGATCAAAGGTGCGGCGCATTTTTATCAAACCAAAGGCAAGCACATTATCACTTGCAAAACCGAGCACAAAGCGGTGTTGGACACTTGCCGCCAATTAGAACGTGAAGGCTTTGAAGTCACTTATTTAGAACCGGAATCCGATGGCTTAATCGATTTAGAAAAATTCAAAGCGGCATTGCGTCCGGACACTATTTTGGCGTCTATCATGCACGTGAATAACGAAATCGGCGTGATTCAGGATATTCAAGCTATCGGCGAATTATGTCGTGCGAATAAAACCATTTTCCATGTGGACGCCACCCAAAGTGTGGGCAAAGTGGAGATCAATCTTGCCGAATTACCGGTCGATTTAATGTCCATGTCCAGCCACAAATTATACGGACCAAAAGGTATCGGAGCGTTGTACGTTCGCCGTAAACCACGTATTCGTTTAGAAGCGATTATTCACGGTGGCGGCCATGAGCGCGGTATGCGTTCCGGTACATTACCTGTCCACCAAATCGTTGGTATGGGTGAAGCCTATCGCATCGCAAAAGAAGAAATGGCAACGGAAATTCCACGCATCAAAGCCCTTCGTGATCGTTTATACAACGGTTTAAAAGACATCGAAGAAACCTACGTTAACGGCTCCATGGAACACCGTGTTGCCAACAACCTCAACATCAGTTTCAACTATGTAGAAGGTGAATCCTTAATGATGGCATTACGCGACATCGCGGTCTCTTCAGGCTCTGCTTGTACTTCCGCGAGCCTTGAACCGTCTTATGTCCTACGCGCACTTGGCCGTAACGATGAATTGGCACACAGTTCCATCCGCTTCAGCCTAGGTCGTTTCACCACGGAAGAAGAAATCGATTACACCATCAATTTGATGAAAGGTGCGGTGGAAAAATTACGCGCATTGTCTCCGCTTTGGGATATGTTCAAAGAAGGCATCGATTTAAACACCATTGAGTGGTCAGCCCACTAATTTGACGGGCGGAGCAAACCGCCCAATAAAAACACTATTTTAGGAAGGAACAAAAAATGGCATACAGCGAAAAAGTGATCGATCATTATGAAAATCCACGTAACGTGGGGTCTATGGACAAAAAAGACAGCGCCGTCGGCACCGGCATGGTCGGCGCACCGGCATGTGGTGACGTGATGCAATTACAAATTCGTGTAAATGACGAAGGCATCATTGAAGACGCCAAATTCAAAACCTACGGCTGCGGCTCCGCCATTGCCTCCAGCTCGTTAATCACCGAATGGGTGAAAGGTAAATCCTTAGAAGAAGCTGGCGCGATCAAAAACAGCCAAATTGCTGAAGAACTCGAATTACCGCCGGTGAAAGTACACTGCTCTATTTTGGCAGAAGATGCCATCAAAGCAGCGATTGCTGATTACAAAGCGAAAAAAGGCTCTTAAGACAATAAAAGTGCGGTCAGTTTTCAACGCATTTTTTAAATGCCGAGAAAACGAACCGCACTTTGTCTTTTCCTTAATCAGGAAAGACGATAATGACGAATAGAGTATTTTGATATCCTGAGTGTGACTTCCGTCTACTTATAACACCGCGAACCCCTTAAGTAGCATTTGATTTTGGAGAAATAAAATATGTCAGTCACATTAACCGAAAGCGCGGCAAATCGCGCCAGAACATTTTTAGAAAAACGCGGGAAAGGGATTGGTTTACGTTTGGGGATCAAAACCTCCGGCTGCTCCGGCTTGTCTTATATGCTGGAATTCGTGGATACATTAAACGAAGACGATCAGGTATTTGAGCAACACGGCGTAAAAGTGATCGTAGACACCAAAAGTCTCGTGTATTTAGATGGCACCCAATTAGACTTCGTCAAAGAAGGCCTAAATGAAGGCTTCAAATTCACCAACCCGAATGTCAAAGACGAATGCGGTTGCGGTGAAAGTTTTAACGTGTAATTGAGACGATGATGAATAATCCTTTTGCTTTATTTGATTTGCCCGTAGTTTTCCAGGTGGACAGCGCATTATTAAATGAGCGTTATTTAGCCCTACAAAAGTCCCTTCATCCGGATAATTTTTCAGCGGCCTCTGCGCAAGAACAACGCCTTGCTATGCAAAAATCGGCAGAAATTAATGATGCGCTGCGCATTTTAAAAGATCCGATTGCACGCGCCGACAGCATCATAGCCCTCAATACCGGCGAACAAGAAAACCCGGAAGAAAAAAGCAACAAAGACATTGGTTTTCTGATGCAGCAAATGGAATGGCGTGAAACTTTAGAAAATATCGAAAACCGCCAAGACACGGATGAATTAACCGCTTTTACCAAAGAAATTAACCAAATTCGTCATGCCATTTTAAGCGAATTATCCACCGCACTTGGTGCACAACAATGGGACATCGCACGGGCAATCACAGACAAATTACGTTTTATCAAAAAACTTCAAACAGAAATTGAGCGAGTTGAAGAGACTCTTTTAGATTTTTAATGTAAAGCATATCGAGAAACAACATGGCGTTACTTCAAATTGCAGAGCCGGGACAAAGTGCCGCACCCCATCAACAAAAACTTGCCGTGGGCATCGATCTCGGCACCACAAATTCCCTGATTGCTAGCGTACGCAACGGCCACAGTGATGTTTTATTGGACGAACAAAATCGTCCGTTACTGCCCTCTGTTGTGCATTTTGGCAAAGATAACAACGTGATTGTCGGTTATGAAGCCGCCGAACTTGCCACGCAAGATCCGCAAAACACGGTAATTTCCGTCAAACGTTTAATCGGTCGCAGTCTTGCGGATATTCAACAACGTTATCCAAATTTGCCTTATCAATTTGTCGCCAGTGAAAATGGTTTACCTTTATTAGCCACACGTCAGGGTGTGCGTAGCCCGATTGAAATTTCCGCAGAAATACTGAAAAAACTGACCGCACTTGGCGAACAACGCTTAGGCGGCGATCTTGTAGGCGCAGTGATCACCGTGCCGGCTTATTTTGATGATGCACAACGCCAAAGTACCAAAGACGCCGCGAAATTAGCGGGACTTAATGTGCTTCGTTTATTAAACGAACCGACTGCGGCTGCCATTGCATACGGCTTGGATAGCGGACAAGAAGGCGTGATTGCCGTGTATGATTTAGGTGGCGGCACCTTTGACATTTCCATTTTGCGCCTCTCCCGCGGCGTGTTTGAAGTGCTGGCAACCGGCGGTGACACGGCGCTAGGCGGTGATGATTTCGATTTGATCTTAGCCGATTGGATTATCGAACAATCTGCGGTAAAACCGGAAAATGACAGCCAATATCGCGAACTGATTGAATTAGCCAATCACGTTAAAGTGGAATTAACTAACGTAACGGAAGCTAAAATTCAGTATCGCAATTGGCTTGGCAGCATCACCCGAGAACAATTTAACGAACTGATTCAACCGTTAGTTAAACGCTCTTTACTTGCTTGTCGCCGTGCCTTAAAAGATGCCGGCGTAGAAGCGGAAGACGTGAATGAAGTGGTGATGGTGGGCGGTTCTACCCGAGTGCCTTATGTGCGCGAACAAGTGGGTGAATTTTTCCAAAAACAACCACTGACCTCTATCGATCCTGATAAAGTGGTCGCCCTTGGCGCGGCGATTCAAGCCGATATTCTCGCCGGCAACAAACCGGATTCCGAGCTATTGTTATTGGACGTTATTCCGCTTTCCCTTGGCATCGAAACCATGGGCGGTTTAGTGGAAAAAATCATTCCGCGCAACACCACTATTCCTGTGGCACGTGCGCAAGAATTCACCACCTTCAAAGACGGACAAACCGCAATGTCGGTGCATATCGTACAAGGCGAACGGGAACTGGTTAACGATTGCCGCTCTCTTGCCCGCTTCACGCTGCGCGGCATTCCACCGATGGCGGCCGGTGCGGCACATATTCGCGTCACCTACCAAGTAGATGCCGACGGGTTACTCAGCGTCACCGCCATGGAAAAAACCACCGGCGTGCAATCCTCGATTCAGGTGAAGCCGTCTTATGGTTTAACGGACGATGAAATTGCCAACATGCTGAAAGCCTCCATGGAAAACGCCAAAGAGGATATTCAAGCGCGTTTATTGGCAGAACAACGCGTAGAAGCGGAACGTGTACTAGAAAGCGTACGCTCTGCTCTGGCACAAGATTATGATTTATTAGATGACGACGAATTAAGTGCGGTCAAAAACGCGATTATTTCGTTGGAACAATTAAAACAGCAGGATGATTCCCTTGCCATCAAACAAGGCATCAAAGCGCTGGATTTAGCAACGCAGGAATTTGCTGCCCGTCGTATGGATAAATCCATTCGCACCGCATTAGCAGGTCACTCCGTTGATGATATTGTAGGAAAGTAAGGATGTTAAAATGCCAAAAGTGATTTTTTTACCCAATGAAGAATTTTGCCCGGAAGGCATGGTCGTTGATGCCGCTGCCGGCGATAATTTGCTTGAAGTGGCCCACAACGCCGGCGTAGAAATTCACCACGCTTGCGATGGCTCTTGCGCTTGCACCACATGCCATGTGGTAGTGCGTGAAGGAGGCGATTCTTTAAATGAACCAAGCGATCAAGAAGAAGATATGTTAGATAAAGCCTGGGGCTTAGAAATGGATAGCCGACTGTCTTGCCAATGTATTATTGGTGATGAAGACTTAGTCGTCGAAATCCCGAAATACAACATTAACCACGCAAACGAGGCGGCGCACTAATGAAATGGACGGACGCCCAACGCATTGCCGAAGCGTTGTATGACAACAATCCGGAGCTGGACCCAAAAACCGTGCGTTTTACCGATTTGCACCGCTGGATTTGTGAGTTAGAGGATTTTGACGATGATCCGCAAAAATCAAACGAAGGGATTTTAGAAGCTATTTTGCTGAAGTGGTTGGAAGAATACGAGTAGAAATTCGTTCAGAAAAGTCACCGCACTTTGATCGCAAACTTTAATCGTAGGGACAGGCTTTATGCCTGTCCTATTCGTATCATCAGATCGTCGGACAGACATAAAGTCTGTCCCTATAAATGTGGAATGATGCTTATTTCACCTGCATTCCCGCTTTCACGCCTGCATCAGCAGACAACAGGAATAAATCGGCGCCGCCGGTGCCTGCACTTAAAATCATGCCTTCGGACACACCAAATTTCATTTTGCGTGGTGCAAGGTTTGCCACCATAATCACAAAGCGTCCTTCTAGCTCTTCCGGCTTATCGTAAGCTGCCTTAATACCGGAAAAGACTTGGCGTTTGTGATCGCCCAAATCCAGTTCAAAGCGCAATAGTTTATTGGATTCCGGCACAGCTTCGCATTTCAACACTTTCGCCACGCGCATATCTAACTTAGCAAAATCATCAATCGTGATGGTCTCTGCAATTGGCTCGATAGCTCCCGCAGATTCATTGGCATTTTTGACCGCACTTTTTGCAGCAGGCGCGGCATTCACTTGCGCATTTTCCGCTTTAGATGCCTCAATCATTGCTTCAATTTGTTTACCATCCAAGCGAGAGAACAAGGCTTTAAACGGTGCAATTTGGTGATTTAATAAAGGCTGCGCTAAATTTTCCCACGTTAATTCTGCTTGCAAGAAGGCTTCTGCACGTTCCGCAAGTTTCGGCAGCACCGGTTTCAAATAGCCCATCAGCACGCGGAATAATTGAATCCCCATGGAACACACCGCTTGCAACTCCGCGTCTTTGCCCTCTTCTTTCGCAATCACCCAAGGGGCTTTATCGTCGATATATTTATTGGCTTTATCGGTTAATGCCATGATTTCACGAATGGCTTTGCCGAATTCCCGATTTTCGTAATACGTAGCGATTTGCTCAGATTGTGCGATAAATTCATTAAATAAAGCCTGATCATCTAATGCTGCCGCCAACTTGCCGTCAAAACGTTTTTGGATAAAACCGGCATTACGAGAAGCCAAATTCACCAGTTTATTCACCAAATCCGTATTCACGCGCTGAACAAAATCTTCTAAATTCAAATCCAAATCATCAATGCGGTTACTTAATTTCGCCGCGTAGTAATAACGCAAGCACTCCGGATCTAAGTGTTTCAAATAGGTTGCTGCTTGAATGAAAGTGCCGCGGGATTTTGACATTTTTTCACCGTTCACCGTCACATAGCCGTGCACAAAAATATTGCTTGGTTTGCGGAAACCGGCACCTTCTAACATGGCAGGCCAGAATAGACTGTGGAAATACATGATGTCTTTGCCAATGAAGTGATAAAGCTCTGCATCGCTGTCTTTACACCAGAAACTGTCGAAATCAATACTGCTTTCACGTTTACAAAGATTTTTGAAAGACGCCATGTAACCGATAGGCGCATCCAGCCAAACGTAGAAATATTTGCCTTCCGTATTCGGAATTTGGAAACCAAAATAGGGTGCATCGCGGGAAATATCCCATTGTTGAAGCCCCGCTTCAAACCATTCCTGCATTTTGTTCACCACTTCCGATTGCAAAGATCCGGAGCCCAACCAGTCTTTCAACATAGCTTCAAAACTTGGCAAATCAAAGAAGAAGTGCTCGGAATCTTTCATGACCGGCGTTGCACCTGACACCACAGAACGCGGGTTAATAAGCTCTGTCGGGCTATAGGTCGCCGCGCACACTTCGCAGTTATCACCATATTGATCCGGCGATTTACATTTCGGGCAGGTACCTTTCACAAAACGATCAGGCAAGAACATCCCTTTTTCCGGATCATAGAGTTGGGAAATGGTGCGACTTTTAATAAAACCGTTTTCTTTTAAACGGTTGTAAATAAATTCTGAAAACTCGCGATTTTCTTCGCTATGGGTGGAATGGTAGTTATCAAAGCTGATATTAAAACCGGCAAAATCCGCCATATGTTTGTGGCGTACATCGTCAATGAGTTGCTCCGGCGTAATGCCCATTTGATCGGCTTTTAGCATGATTGGTGTGCCGTGTGCGTCATCGGCGCATACAAAATAAATTTCATTGCCACGCATCCGTTGAAAACGCACCCAAATGTCTGCCTGAATATGCTCCAACATATGACCTAAATGAATAGGGCCATTGGCATACGGCAAGGCACAAGTAACTAAAATTTTACGCTTGGAATTCGACATATTATTGACCTTCAAAATCCTTAAAAATACAGAAAAAAATTGGCGCTTATGTTACCTTATTGAGGGTATTTTTTCTAGTTTAATCATGATTTAGGCATTTTTAACTTAACAGATAAAGGCGCACATGATTAAATAGAGTCCGACGAATTTACTACATTAAAAAGGAAGCGTTATGGCGACATTATTTTCCGAGAATTTAACGGAACAACAAAAGGAACAGATTGTTCAGCTATTTAAAAACTTTCAACATGCTACTCTGCAAAAAGATCTCATTTCTCTTAATACATTGAAAAAAGTCGAAAAAGGCGGAAATACGCTACGCGTGGAATTGTCCATGCCTTTCGCTTGGAACACCGCGTTTGCTGAATTAAAAAATGCTTTAACCGAACCGTTAAAAGCGGCGGCAGACGTAGAAAATATCAAATGGCAGCTTAGCTACCAAATCGCCACCCTCAAACGCGCCAACAACCATCCTGCGGTGAAAGGCGTAAAAAATATTATTGCGGTGAGCTCCGGTAAAGGCGGCGTGGGTAAATCTACCGTTTCTGTGAACCTTGCCATTGCATTACAACAACAAGGTGCGCGCGTAGGGATTTTAGATGCGGATATTTACGGTCCGTCCATTCCGCACATGCTTGGTGCACCACATCAACGCCCAACCTCACCGGATAACCAACACATCACGCCAATCGAAGCACACGGTTTGTATGCGAACTCCATCGGTTTCCTCATGGACGAAGACAACGCCACCATTTGGCGCGGTCCAATGGCAAGTAGCGCATTAAGCCAACTCTTGCAAGAAACCCTATGGCCTGACCTAGATTATCTTGTGATCGACATGCCTCCGGGCACCGGTGACATTCAACTTACCCTATCCCAACAAATTCCGGTGACAGGTGCTGTGGTTGTCACAACCCCACAAGACATCGCCCTATTGGATGCGGTAAAAGGGATTTCCATGTTTGAGCGCGTTTCCGTGCCGGTATTAGGTATTGTGGAAAACATGTCCATGCACATTTGCAGCAACTGCGGTCACCAAGAAGCCATTTTCGGTACCGGTGGTGCAGAGCGCATTGCAGATAAATACAACATCAAAGTATTAGGTCAACAACCGTTACACATTCGCCTGCGTCAAGATTTGGATCGCGGCGAACCGACAGTTATCGCTGCGCCTGAAGACGACATTGCCAAATCCTTCATGCAATTGGCCGAAAAAGTGGCAAGCGAACTTTACTGGCAAGGATCGGTGATTCCGAGCGAAATTATGTTCCGCGAAGTAAAGTAACCACGTTGCATTAAATTACCTTACCTAAAAGCAAAGTGCGGTGAAAAATCTCAGTATTTTTCGCCGTATTTTTATCTCAACCATGCCATACCGTCTCCCTTTGATGCCGAGAGAGAACGTTATAAGCCACGTATTTTTTCTCTACAATTTCCCAAAATACCGCTAAAATTACCCACTATGGCTTTGCCACCGTTGCTCAAGCTAACGCGCAAGATCCATTGGATTTTTTGACCGCACTTTTTGTTATTTTAAGGATGTTTATGTCACCGCCACGTTTTGTTCATTTGCAGGTTCATAGTGATTTTTCCATGATTGACGGTATCGCCAAAGTGAAACCGTTGGTGAAAGCCTGTGTGGAAAACAACATGGTGGCGATGGGGCTAACAGACTTCACGAATTTCTGTGGCTTGGTCCGGTTTTATGGTGAGGCATTATCTTCCGGCGTGAAGCCGATTATCGGGTCGGATGTGCTGGTGCAAAGTGAGTTGTGTGGCGAGGAAAGATTCCGTTTAACCTTATTGGCAAAAAATAACGAAGGCTACAAAAATATCACGTTGTTGCTTTCCAAAGCCTATGAGCGCGGTTATGCCGATGTGCCGTATATCGATCAGCAGTGGCTAGTAGAACATCGTGCCGGGGTGATTGTTTTATCTGGCGGTGTCAATGGCGATGTAGGTAAAAAATTACTGCGTAGCAATACTGATGAACTTAAAAGTGCGGTGGATTTTTACCACGAACTTTTCCCTGATCATTTTTATCTGACGCTTACCCGCACCGGTCGTCCCGATGAAGAACGTTATATTCAAGCCGCGTTAGAGCTGGCTGAACGCGAACAATTGCCCGTGGTGGCGACCAATGATGTATGCTTTTTACAGGCAGAAGATTTTGAAGCCCATGAAATTCGCGTGGCGATTCATGACGGTTTCACGTTAGACGATCCGAAACGTCCTAAAAATTATACTGGTCAACAATATTTCCGTTCCGAACAAGAAATGTGTGATTTGTTTGCCGATGTGCCAAGTGCCTTGGAGAATACGCTACTGATTGCACAACGCTGTAATGTCACCATTCGATTGGGCGAATATTTCTTACCGCAATTTCCAACCGGGGATTTAAGCACCGAAGATTACCTTGTGAAACGCGCCAGAGAGGGCTTAGAAGAGCGCCTCAAGGTGTTGTTTCCTGATGGAAACGAGCGTGCAGCGCGCCGTGCGGAATATGATGAACGCTTGCAGGTGGAACTGGATGTCATCAACCAAATGGGTTTCCCGGGTTACTTTTTGATCGTGATGGAGTTTATCCAATGGTCAAAAGATAACGATATTCCTGTCGGGCCGGGACGAGGTTCCGGTGCGGGGTCTTTGGTGGCTTATGCGTTAAAAATTACCGATTTGGATCCGTTGGAATTCGATTTGCTTTTTGAGCGTTTCCTCAACCCGGAACGGGTTTCCATGCCTGACTTTGACGTGGATTTCTGTATGGACGGGCGTGACCGCGTGATTGAACACGTCGCCGAAATGTATGGACGGGGTGCGGTGTCGCAAATTATTACCTTCGGTACTATGGCGGCAAAAGCGGCGATTCGCGATGTGGGGCGAGTGCTGGGACAACCTTATGGCTTTGTGGATCGCATTTCCAAATTAGTGCCACCGGATCCCGGCATGACGCTCGCCAAAGCCTTTGAAGCCGAGCCAAAACTGCAAGAAATTTACGATGCGGACGAAGAAGTTCGTGCCATTATTGATATGGCGCGCAAGCTGGAAGGCGTCACACGAAATGCCGGTAAGCACGCCGGTGGGGTGGTAATTTCGCCGACGCTAATTACAGATTTTTCACCGTTGTATTGTGATTCGGAAGGGAAACATCCGGTCACCCACTTCGATAAAAATGACGTGGAATATGCGGGTTTGGTGAAGTTTGACTTCTTAGGCTTACGTACCTTAACCATCATCAAATGGGCGCTGGATATGATTAACGCGCGCATGGAAAAAGAAGGCAAATCGTTGGTGGATATCAGCGCCATTCCATTGGATGATCACCAATCTTTTGAAGTGTTGCTTAATGCCGAAACCACGGCAGTGTTCCAGTTGGAATCACGTGGCATGAAAGATTTGATTAAGCGCCTTAAGCCGGACTGCTTTGAAGATATTATCGCGTTGGTAGCCTTGTTCCGACCGGGCCCATTGCAATCGGGCATGGTGGATAACTTTATCGACCGTAAACACGGGCGTGAAGAAGTGTCTTATCCGGATGCCAACTATCAACATGAATCCCTTAAACCGATTTTGGAACCGACCTACGGCATTATTTTGTATCAAGAGCAGGTCATGCAAATTGCCCAAGTCTTGGCGGGATACACGCTAGGCGGTGCCGACTTATTGCGTCGTGCGATGGGGAAGAAAAAGCCGGAAGAAATGGCGAAGCAGCGTTCCGTATTTAAAGAAGGCGCCATCAAAAACGGTGTGGACGGCGATCTTGCCATGAAAATCTTCGATTTGGTGGAAAAATTTGCGGGCTATGGCTTTAATAAATCGCACTCTGCCGCCTATGCCTTGGTATCTTATCAAACCCTGTGGTTAAAAGCCCACTACCCGGCCGAATTCATGGCGGCGGTAATGACTTCGGAAATGGATAATACCGATAAAATCGTTGGTTTATATGACGAATGTATGCGCATGGGATTGAAGGTCGTTCCGCCGGATATTAACACCGGAAAACATCATTTTAGTGTCAATGAAAACGGCGAAATTGTGTACGGTATCGGTGCCATTAAAGGCGTGGGTGAAGGGCCGATTGCGGCGTTGGTGGAAGCTCGCGAGAAAGATGGTATTTTCAAAAATCTGTTTGATTTATGTGCCCGCGTGGATTTAAAGAAAATTAATCGGCGCACCTTTGAAAGCCTGATTAAATCCGGTGCTTTCGATAAACTTGGGCCACATCGTGCGGCGCTACAACAAAATCTGGAAGATGCGCTACGTGCCTCCGATCAACATGCCAAAGACGAGGCTTTAGGGCAGACGGATATGTTTGGCGTGTTGACAGAAACTAACGAGGAAGTGGAACATTCTTATGCCAACATTGCGCCTTGGCCGGAAAAGACCATTTTAGACGGTGAACGGGAAACTCTCGGTCTGTATCTCAGCAGCCATCCGGTGAGCCGTTATTTGAAAGAATTGTCCCATTATAGCCCTATGCGTCTAAAAGAATTAACACCGAATTATCGCGGACAAATGAGTACTGCTAGTGGTTTGGTAGTAAATACGCGTATTGCCGTCACCAAAAAAGGCAATCACATCGGCATTGCCACCATTGATGATCGCTCCGGTCGTTTGGATTTGACTTTGTTTGGCGAAGCGTTGGATAAATTCGGTGAGAAACTGCAAAAAGACACAGTGATTGTGGTGTCAGGACAGGTCAGTTTTGACGATTTCTCACAAGGTTTGCGTATGTCTGTGCGGGATTTGATGACGATTGATGAAGCGCGTGCACGTTATGCGAAAAGCCTTGCGATTTGCCTGTCTCAAGAACAAATCACACCGCAATTCATTCAGCAATTTAAACGTATTTTACAGCCTTACAGTGGCAATTCCCTGCCGGTGCATATTTATTACCAAAGCCCACAGGGCAGAGCCTTAGTCAAAATGGGCGTGCAATGGTCGGTCAACCCAACCGATGAATTGCTGACCGAACTTGTGACATTGCTTGGCGAAAGTGCGGTGGAATTGGAGTTTGAATAAGAGGCGCGGGCAAAGCAAAACACATGATGCTTGCTCTGCCATGACTTACCACGCCAAATAGAAGTCTTTCGTTAATGCGATGAAATCGACATGGTACTGATTTTGCGCATCATAAATCGTCAGCTGTTGATATGTTGTTTGTTGTGCTTGCGCAGAAAAAGTCAATAACACGCGCTGAGGTGTTTTTCCGGCTTTCGTCACTACATCGCAACGGGCAATGCAAGAAAGTGCGGTGGATTTTAGCAACGTCTCGGCAGCTTCAAAGGGTAAGACAAAGCTGATTTTACCCTGTGGCGTGAGGCAAGAATGTGCCGCCTCTAGCCAGGCAACATGGGATTGAGTCACGTAGCGTGCGGTGTTGCGCTGTGTATTTCGACAGGCAATACCGCTTTCAAAATAGGGCGGATTTGCCACAATTAAATCAAACTTCAATGGGGTTTGCTGACAAAACGTAAAAATGTCTTGTTGATAAACACGAACCTTTTCCGCCCAAGGCGAGGCGGCAACATTTTCCTGTGCCTGTTGTGCGGCAGCAGGATCCAATTCAACTGCATGAATTTGACTTTCTGCGGCACTACGTTGCGCTAACATTAACGCAATCAATCCGCCGCCGGTGCCTAAATCTAAAATCTGTTGGGCGGAATGCACATCCGCCCAAGCACCTAATAAAACACCGTCAGTACCCACTTTCATGGCGCAACGATCATGATTGACATGAAATTGCTTAAAACGAAATCCTGCACTGCGCATGGTAGAAATTCGTGCTTATTCCGCCGGAAAAATAAACGGATTTAAGCCACTTTTCATAAAGCCTTTTTCTTCCATTTCCATGTCTAAGAAAAGAGAAGCCAAATCATCGGCAATCACTTCCACTTTCGGTTCTTTTTCTTGGAACATAATTTTTAAATAACTTTTACAACTGCCGCAGCTTTCGCTTCGAATGGCTGCCATATAATCATCAATTGACCAATAATCTAATTCTTTGTTTTGCCCACAATTAGAACATTGGCTACGCACCATATTCCATTCGCTTTCACAAAGCGCACAGTGTAAATAACGCAAACCTTGTTGGCTGCCGAAATGCACTAAGCTTGCCGTTGGCGCGGTATTACACACCGGACAACAATGAAGGTTTTCCGTGCTTTCTTGTTTCGCATTATGAGGAATTTGTTGCACTAATTGAAGCCAATACAAGGATAATGCCGCCCAAACAAAGACGGCTTTGTCACTGGAAATGGTGGCAAATTCTTGTGCCAAGACGTTATCGGCAAGCTCCTCTAATTCACTGTCCGCCGCTTTTTCTAACCATTCGATGGTGGTGAGAATCTGGTCGTTGGCAGAAGGTTTTAATTTCTCTAAAAGTGCGGTCAATAATTTGCGCCAAATTGGATCACGCTGCCAATGTTGTGCGTTTAACGGTTGATGCGCTAATTGTTCGCCGGACAGTTTTTCCAGTCTCGGATCTTGCGGAATCGGCATATTTTCAAGCAGTTCTAATTGTGCATCGGCAATCGCGGCGGCAAACAACAGATAATCAGCGAGTGGATGATCCTGCGCTAACTCTCTTAAACGCGCAGCGCGACGTTGATATAAATTTTTCGGGCTGGAAAACAACAACGGTGGCGCAGTATAAGAGGCGGCTGCTTGTTTAATTTCATTTTCAGGTAGAATTCGAATACTCATAGTTTTAGGGTTTATTGTTAATAGAAAGTAAAAATTTGCGCCTATTATAGGCGCATAAATTTACTGTTCAATGACCGAAACGGGTAATTTTTATTTATTTTCCAGCCAGCGTTTAATGCGGTTTACCCCTTCTTGCAAATGCTCGATGTTGCGAGTGTAAGCAAAGCGCAAATAATGCTTCGTGCCATTTTGCCCGAAATCAATGCCCGGTGTCGTGGCGACTTGAATTTCATGGAGCATTTGTTTGGCAAATTCATAGCTGTCATTGGTGTATTTGGATACATCCGCCCACAAATAAAAAGCGCCTTGCGGTTTAAATTCAATGGTAAAAATGTCTTTTAAGGCGTTATATAAAAAATCGCGACGGGCTTGGAATTGCTGTTTTACCTGTGCTAAATGCTCGTCATCGAAGGCCTCTAATGCCGCATATTGGCTTAATGTTGGGGCGGAAATAAAGATATTTTGCGCAATGATTTCAGCTTCACGCACTTTATCTTCCGGTACGATAATCCAGCCTAAACGTAAGCCCGGCATACAGAAATATTTAGAAAAACCGTTGATAACATATGCTTTGTCGTTAAATTGCAATGCGGTTGCAGCAGCTTCGTCATACACCAAACCGTGATACAACTCATCGGAAATAAACGCAATGTCGTGTTCACGGCAATATTCATTAAGCGCTTTCAAGCGTTCGGTGGTGTAAATATTGCCTGTCGGGTTTGCCGGTGAGGAAATTTGTAACGCTTTAATTTGATGGCGTTTTAATTGCTCCACGCTTAATTGATAACAATCCTGTTTATCCACCGGCATGAATTCCGGCTGAATATCCATCATGTAAGCAAAATTTTTATAGCAAGGATAAGACGGATCCGTTAAACCCAATTTGTCGCCGTTATTTAAGGTAAGGGCATAAGCGACCAAGAATGCACCGCTGGTGCCCGGAGTAAGTAAAATCCGATTCGGATTGATTTTCACCTGATAAGTGCGGTCATAATACGCGGCGATTTTTTCTCGCAACGCCAGAAGTCCAAGGCTTTCTGTGTAACTAAATTGATTGTGCTGCACGGCATCTTGCAGCGCGGCTTTGACCTTATCGGAAGGCGGTAAATCCGGCTGACCGATTTCAAAATGAATGGCGTTCGGGTATTTTGCCGCTTCTCGTACAATATCCATCACAATAAAAGCGGACATGTTGTCGTAACGCATAATGTTTCCTTTTTCTCTTTTTTTAGAAAATTTTAAGCTTCTTAATCTTTTCTTAATTTTTACTTGATTTAATAGCTCTCAACAAAGCAAGGGGCTTTGTGATGATGAACTTTATGAAGGAGATTTCAAATGAAGAAACGTAGTTTAGCAACAATTTTCGTATTAGCAACCGTTGCCGCAAGCGGCGCTTTTGCCAAAGGTGGTTTCCAAGATCCTAATGCGTCACAAGTACAACACCATCAAAAAGGGGATTTTAAACGTGGTGGGTTTGTTAATGGCGAACAAACACTAAGCAAAGCAGCAGACGCCACTTCGTGGGTTGACGATCAATATGTGATTTTACAAGGCAATATCGTTAAACAAGTGGGTAAAGATGACTATATTTTCAAAGATGCCAGCGGTGAACTCCAAGTAGAAATCGACCGCAAAGCATGGCGTGGTCAGGATATTTCCCCAAGCGATGAAGTGAAACTTTACGGTGAAGTGGATAAATCTTGGAATAAAACGGAAGTGGATATTGATCGTGTCGAAAAAATTGTAAAATAATTCGACAAAAAACAGAAAGTGGTGATGAGCCACTTTTTGTTTGTTTTGATGATAGCAATTTCTCAAGTGAAAAGTGCGGTGATTTTTTTATGCGAATTTTATTGATCGAAGACGATGCGCTGATTGGCAACGGCATTCAAATCGGTTTGACCAAGTCGGGCTTTGCGGTGGATTGGTTTACTGACGGCAAAAGCGGATTGGCGGCAGCGCAAGCCGCGCCTTACGATGCGGTAGTGTTAGATTTAACCTTGCCGAAAATGGATGGCTTAGACGTGCTGCAGGCATGGCGTAAAAACGGGCAGGATGTGCCTGTGTTGATTTTAACGGCGCGAGATACTTTAGATGAGCGTATCACAGGCTTACAACGCGGCGCGGACGATTATTTATGCAAGCCGTTTGCACTGGCGGAAGTGGTGGCGCGATTGCAAGCCTTGATTCGTCGTCGTTATGGACACGCCAGCCCGATTATTCAGCATAGCTGCGTCAAATTCGATCCGAATCAACGTAAAGTGTTGTTGAATGAGCAGGAAATTGCATTAACCACGCGCGAATACAAACTGCTTGAGCTGTTTATGCTGAATAAAGAACGCGTCCTCACCCGTGATTTTATAGAAGAAAAACTTTACAACTGGGATGACGAAGTCAACAGCAATGCCTTGGAAGTGCATATTTACAACTTGCGCCAAAAACTCGGCAAACAGTTTATTCGCACCGTGCATGGCGTGGGCTATGCCTTAGGAAAAAATGATGAAGAAACTGAATTGGCACAAGCGTAGCCTCCGTTTTCGATTAATTGCCACCTTGTCCTTGGTGTCTGTTTTGGTGTGGCTGATCTCCACGGCGGTAGCGTGGTTTCAAGTCCGTAAAGAAGTGAATCAAGTTTTTGATGCACAACAAATTCTCTTTGCCGAACGGCTAGCTTCCTCTGATTTACGCAATCTTTTAATCGATCGACACAACCCACAACCACGCCGCCCTTTTAAAAAGCATCGTTTTGACGATGATGCGTTAGCCTTTGCGATTTTTACCACAGACGGCAACATCGTCCTTAGTGATGGCGAAAATGGTGAAAACTTTATTTATGCGCCTAAAAAAGGTTTTTCACTCAGTAAAATTCGTGAGGACGATGATGACTGGCGTATTTTCTGGTTACCTGTTGCCGGTGGTCGTTTAATGGTCGCCGTGGGGCAGGAACAGGAATATCGCGATGAACTGATCAATAAAATGGTATTCGGGCAAATGTGGATTTGGTTTGCCGGTTTACCGTTTTTATTGGCGGCACTGGGATTGATTATTCGCCGAGAATTACGCAGCCTAAAAGAAGTGGGCGAACAAGTGGCGAAACGCCCGCCGGACGACACGTCGTTGTTACCGACCGACAATTTGCCGACCGAAATTTTGCCGTTAATTCAAAATTTAAATCAATTTTTCGACCGCACTTCTGCCACCTTATTGCGTGAACGTCGTTTTACTTCTGATGCGGCTCATGAATTGCGCAGCCCGCTTGCCGCTTTGCGTATTCAAACGGAAGTGGCTCAACTTGCCGGTGATGACGCTCACTTGCGTGAACAGGCATTGGAAAATCTGACCAAAGGTATCGATCGCGCAACCCAGCTGATCGAGCAATTATTAACTCTTTCCCGTTTAGATAATTTGAAAGAACTGGAGAATTTACAGGAAATTCATTGGGAACAGTTGATTCCGTCGCTGATGGGGGAATTGTATTTTCATGCGGAAAAACACCAAATCACGTTGGCATTTGAGCCCATCGCCGCGCCACCGGTAAAAAGGGGGCAGCCGTTGTTGTTGGCACTTATGCTGCGTAATCTGATAGACAACGCCATTCGTTATTGCCCGACGGGGAGTCAGGTTAAAGTGCGGTTGGAAAAAAACAAGATTTTGGTGGAAGACAACGGTGGCGGTGTGGATGAGGCGGATCTGGCTAAACTCGGTCAACGGTTCTATCGTCCCGCCGGTCAAAACGAAAAAGGCAGTGGCTTGGGCTTGTCTATTGTTCGCCGTATTGCCGAATTGCATCATTATCAACTCAACCTTTCTAACCGTAAAAATGCTGCCGGTGAACGCGTCGGTTTGTGTGCGGAGATTTTGTTGTAAGTCGATAAAAAGGCGGGGCTAAAAGTGCGATGAATTTTCACCGCACTTTGTGCTTTTAGTGCGCCTCCTTGCGTATCCCTACGACAAACTACGATAACCTTTAGCACGAATTTCATCAGGTAAATCCATTCATTCTGTGGCATAATTGACAAGATTTATTCACAGTGAGGAAAACCAAATGCGAATTTTACACACAATGTTACGTGTCGGCGATTTACAACGTTCCATTCAATTTTATCAAGATGTGTTGGGGATGCGTTTATTGCGTACCAGCGAGAATCCTGAATATAAATATTCTTTAGCATTTTTAGGCTACGATGATGAAGACAAGGCGTCCGTCTTGGAATTAACGTATAACTGGGGTGTCGAGAAATACGACTTGGGCAATGCCTACGGTCACATCGCCATTGGGGTCGATGATATTTACGCCACCTGCGAAGCCGTGCGTCAAGCGGGCGGCAATGTTACCCGTGAACCGGGCCCGGTAAAAGGCGGAACCACCGTGATTGCTTTCGTCGAAGATCCGGACGGTTACAAAATCGAATTCATTGAAAATAAAAGCGCACAAGCCGGTTTAGGCAACTAAGCGAAAAGTGCGGTGAAAATTTCAACTGTTTTTTAACGTGGATTATGAACGATAATCCACGTTTTATTTTTAGGAATAGGTATGTCTGACACGCAAGAAACCATCAACTATCATTTATTAAAACACCGCTTCCGGGGGTATTTACCGGTCATTATTGATGTGGAAACCGCCGGCTTGAATGCGAAAACCGATGCGCTATTAGAATTGGCGGCGATTACGGTCAAAATGGATGAACAGGGTAATCTCTTACCCGATCAAAAATGCCATTTTCATATTCAACCTTTTGAGGGCGCCAATATTAACCCGGACGCGATTAAGTTTAACGGCATTGATGTTGATAACCCGTTGCGTGGTGCCGTGAGTGAAAATATTGCCATCAGCGAGATGTTTAAAATGGTGCGACGTGCGCAAAAAGAGGCGGACTGCCAACGTTCTATTATTGTGGCGCATAATGCCGCCTTTGATCAGGGATTTATTATGGCAGCCGCACAGCGCACCAATGCTAAACGCAACCCATTTCATCCGTTTTCCACGTTCGACACCGCCACTTTAAGCGGTTTTATGTTCGGTCAAACGGTGTTGATCAAAGCCTGCCAAGCGGCAAATATTCCTTTCGACAGCCGACAAGCACATTCCGCCCTTTACGACACAGAACGCACCGCCGAGCTGTTTTGTTATATGGTAAATCACCTAAAAGCCCTCGGTGGATTTCCACATATTGTGGCGAAATAATAACGACTTTAAATTTGACCGCACTTAAGATTGTGGTTTTTTTGATTAATTTGAAAGAAAATGGAAAACACTCTAGACTTTACAAACTGAATATGAGGCCTATTAACTATGAAATACTATCGAACATTCGTTTTAAGCTTAATTTCTTCTACACTAACAACAGTAGCTTTCGCCGATACGCGTGACCCTCAATTAAACAACATTGATGCGGCACAACAACAGCGACAGAAACAATATCAACAGGCACAAGCAGACAAATTACAGACTCAACCTGATATTCGTCTAGATTCTCCTCACAGTGAATCACTTTTACTTTCTTCTGCAGAATCTCCCTGTTATACCATTCATCAAATTACTTTAACGGATTACCACTCTTCTTTGCTAAAAAGTCAATTTCAATGGGCGTTTGATAAAGCGGCGAAATCATTAAAACTGACGTTACCTCACTGTTTTGGTGGTGCGGGTTTAGGTGTTTTAATGAAACAGATTCAAAATAACATTATTGAGAAAGGGTATGTGACAACACGTGTGGTGACAGAAGAACAAGATTTACGTGATGGGAAATTAATGTTAACCGTCATTCCGGGTAAAGTGCGTAATACGATTGTTGCTGATAGTAGTTATGTGCCTCGTTTTACCCGCTTACATGCATTAACCGGATTGACGTTTCATTCCGGCGACATACTGAATATTCGAGATATTGAGCAATCCCTTGAAAACTTAAAACGTGCACCGACTGTTGAGGCAAACATCGAAATTTTACCGAGTGAAAGCGATAAAGCGGAGGTGGGGGAGAGTGATTTAAAAATTAGTTACAATCAAGCCTTTCCATTTCGCTTAAATGTCGGATTAGACGATGCAGGTTCGACTTCTACCGGTAAATGGCAAGCCAATGGCACACTCTCCATAGACAATATTTTTTCAGCAAATGATCTTTTCTACACCTCTTTTACGCATTCGATAAAACAAAAAGGAGATGACCGAGGTCGCCGTGCCAGTAAAAACCTCACACTTTACTATTCTATTCCGTTTGGTTACTGGAATTTAGCGTTTTCCCATAATCAGAGTAGATATCATCAGGAGGTCTTTGGTGCTTTTGATAATAGTTATATCTACTCGGGTGAAAGTGAGACGGATAAGTTGACACTCTCCTATCTGCTCTATCGTGATGCCAAACGTAAAACCTTGGTTTCAGGTTCTTTTTGGTCTCGTCAATCTCAAAATTATATCGATGGTGCAGAAATTGACGTACAAAGAAGACGAATGGCCGGCTGGGAAGCCGGGATTAATCACAAAGAATATTTCCCAACAGCCACCGTAGATTTTTCAATTAATTTCAAACGAGGAACTGCTGCGCGGAGAGCATTATCTGCCCCTGAAGAGCTATTCGGTGAAGGCACCTCTCGTCCTAAAATTATTACAGCAAGTATCAACCTAATAAAACCCTTTAAATGGGGTAGCCAAGCTTGGCAATGGCAAAGCAGCTTGAATGCCCAGTGGAATAAAACCCCACTGATCGCTCAAGACCGTTTTTCAATTGGTGGACGTTATACCGTACGCGGTTTTGATGGTGAACTTTCTCTTTCCGGTGAACGTGGTTGGAACTGGCGAAACGAGCTAAGTTGGCAATTTAACCCCAATCATGCCGCTTATTGGGCGGTTGACGGAGGGCGAGTGTCAGGCTGGTCCACAGAAAATCAACTTGGTCGCCATTTAATGGGAACAGCGATCGGTTTGCGAGGAGGAATAAAAGGCTTTAGTTACGATGTCTTTGTAGGTAAACCTATACGTAAACCTGAAGGATTCAGAACTTCTAATGCGGTTGCCGGTTTTAATATCGGATATAGTTTTTAATTTATTTTTCAGCGAAATCAATTTGGATAAAATTTGAGGATTAAGGTATGAACAAACAATGTTTCCGTGTCATTTTCAGTAAAACTTTGCAACGTTTTGTTGTCGTCTCCGAGTTAGCTAAATCCGAGGGAAAATCAACTGAAAAACATGATGTTAGTCTATCTCATGTGTCGGTTCGATTAAAACCCTTAGCGTTTAGTCTATTTTGCATTTTGGGTTTTGTCGCATTTTCAGAGAGTGCAGTCGCTGAAACCTTAATTATCCAAGCTGATAAGTCTGCCCCGAAAAACCAGCAACCAATCGTACTACAAACGGCCAACGGTCTACCGCAAGTCAATATTCAAACTCCCAACGATAAAGGCTTGTCCCACAACAAATACAGTCAATTTGATATTGCTGAGAAAGGCGCGGTGTTAAATAACAGTCGTACACATACGCAGACTCAACTAGCGGGCATGGTGCAAGGCAACCCCTATCTTGCTCGCGGTGAAGCAAACGTTATTTTAAATGAAGTAAACTCTAATAATCCTTCGGTGATGAAAGGTTACATGGAGGTAGCAGGTAAGAAAGCCAATGTCATTATTGCAAACCCAAACGGATTGCATTGCGAAGGCTGCGGGATTATTAATTCTGACCGCGTGACTTTGACTACCGGCAAACCTGAAATTAAAAACGGTCAAGTCGATAATTTCAAAGTTGAAGCGGGTAAAGTAACCGTTAGTGGAAAAGGCCTAGATAACAGTCATGTGGATTATACTGAAATTCTTGCTCGAGAAGCTGAAGTAAACGCGGGTATTTGGTCGAAAAAAGAGATAACGGTTATTGCCGGGAAAAATACTATCGCACGATCTGATGCTGATAAAACGTTACAAGTTATTCGTACAGAACAAGCATCGGTTGGAGATATTAAGCCACAGGTTGCAATTGATGTGGGGGAATTAGGTGGAATGTACTCGGGCAAAATCCACTTGGTTGGTACCGAAGCCGGTATCGGTGTGCGCAATGCCGGTCATATTGGCGCGAGTGCAGAAACCCTGCATATTGATAGTCAAGGACGAATTGTCAATACGGGAACACTCAATGCTGCAAAATCCACGCAGCTTACTGCAATGCAAGAGATTGAGAACAAAGGCAAAATTGAAAATCGTCAAGGCAATATTACATTAAACAGCGCATTAGATATTAAGCAAGATGGGACTATTGTTGCGCGCCAAGGTGACATTCATAAAATTGCCACCGATCAAATTACTCAAAACGGAGAATCTGTCGCTAAAGGTAACATTACCTATCAAGCGGCAAGGGTCAAAACATCAACCAATTCATTAATTGCTGCCGGTGTAGAGGTAAAAGATACCGCACAGGGGGAAGTACGTTCGCTTGAAAAAAATTCCGGTCAAGGCAAAAACGTTACGGTTTCTGCGACAGCAAAAGCAACTTTGCAAGGGAAAAATCTTGCTTCAGGCCAGATCGATATTCAAGGTTCAGAAGTTGATCTCGACCATAGTCATACATCAGCGCATTCTGTGAGTGTTGTCGCAAATCAGGGTAATATTCAAGCTAATCATGCAACGTTAATTGCGGATAAGACATTATCATTAAACACCCCTGCTGAGCTTCAAACACAACAAAGCCACCTTAAAGCAGAAAAAATCACAGCTCAGCAACATTCACTCAATATGCAAAAGGCTGTTTGGGAACAAACCGGCACTGATGAACTGAAACTTTCGGTCAGCGATCAACTGAAGAATCAAGGCGGTACCTTGAAAACGCAAGGTGATTTAACTCTCTATTCTCATGGGATGGATAACCGCCAAGGACATTTGTTGGCAAATGGCAAACTAGTGGTAGATACCGGAACCGGTCAACTTGATACAACAAATGGCGTAATGTTGTCCAATCAAAGTCTTTCTCTTAATTCAGGTGAATTTATTAATGATGGCGGCTTAATTCAATCTAATCAAAATGTTGCTATTAATACCCAAGGACAATCTCTATCTAATAAACAGACCTTAACGGATGCCCAAGATAAGGGGATTGTTGCACTTGGAGAAGTGAATATTCAGGCCGGAAATGTAGTCAACCGACAAGGGCGGATCGTCAGTGTAGGCAAACAGATTATCAATGTTGCCAATGTCGATAATCAGCAAGGTTTGGTTTACACTCAGGACAATTCAACTTTAAATGCGAAAAATCTTTCTAATGATGAAGGTAGTATTCGCGCTGTTAAACAGGCCGATATCACTTTATCCGATAATTTAAATCAGCAAAATGGTACCATTAAAGCTCAGACGTTAAATTTGACTGCAAATACACTGAATTCACTCACAAAAAGTGTCATTTCGGCGGATAATCTTAATATCATCACGTCAAATAAATTAAGCAATAAAGATAGCCATATTATTGCGAAGTTAAATGGTGATATTCAAACCGGCGGCACATTAAACAATAAAAATGGAACGATTGGCAGTCAGGAGCGTTCTTTCATTATCAATACGCATCAGCATCGTTTAGAAAACGAACAGGGAAATATTATTGCTGCTCAAAATATTGATATTAACAGCGGGGCAATCAACAACAATCAAGGATTAATCTCAGCAAATGAGATTGCTATTAATAGCAACAATCAGTCAATTAATAATCAAAAAACCTTATTGGAAAAACAAGGTAGTAAAGGAATTATTGCACAACATTCATTAACCCTGCATTCAAATTCTTTGAATAACAATAATGGGAATATTCTTTCACGCAATAATGCCACCGTAAATACGGCATCTCTCATTAATCATCAAGGTGAAATACGTACACAATCACAGCTTGATTTGCATACCAATACCCTCGAACAGAACAGCGGTTTAATCACTGCAAATACCGTTAATTTGGTTGCTGATGCCATTAAATCAAATAAACAAAGCGAAATAAGCGGCAATCAAGTAAATGTGACTGCACAAACGCTGGATAATCAAGAGAGCAAACTAATTGCACGCCAACTAGCACATGTTGATGTAAAACAAGGTATTCAAAATCAAAATGGCATCCTTGCCAGCCTTGGTGAAAAGCTCACGATTAATAGCAATCAATCCGAGATAAATAATACGGGAGGCATGGTTTTAGCGCAAAACGGCACACTGAAATTAAATACGGATATGCTCAATAATAAACAGGGGAGTATTCGTGCCAAAATAGCAGAAATTTTTACGCAAAAAACCTTAGATAATCGCAATACCCTTGCAGATAAGCAGCAAGGTATCATCGCCACTGATTTGAGTTTAAAAGCGAAGCAACTTGATAATCAAGCCGGACGTATTACAGCGTTAAATAGCACCGCACTTCAAGCTTCTGATATTCAAAATCAGTCCGGTGAAATTTTAATGGTAAATGATGGTTCGCTGAATGCAGATAAAATCGATAATCAAGCCGGTCAAATTGCCTCTGTATCTGCCAATTTAAATATTACGACACAAACGGCATTAAATAACCAACAAGGCACGATCAAGGCAGAAAATATGCTTACCTTGATGACCAAAGGGTTAGAAAATCAACAAGGCAAAGTGGTTTCATCCAATCAATTACTGCTCAAAACAGCTCAACAACAGATTGATAACCAACAAGGCACCTTATTCGCCAAGAATAAGGCCGATATTCACTCGGGGAATATTAATAACCTAAACGGTCTCATTCGAGCAGATGATTCACTCTTAATTGAGGCTTACCAAAATGTCATTGATAACCGACATACCCAAGATGCTTTAAAAGGGATTGTTGGATTGCGTAGCATGGTTTTACAAGGTGTCACTACGCTACTTAATCAGCAAGGTAAACTCTATGGTGGAAATACGCTTAATATCACGACAGCAGAAGACATACAAAATCAGCAAGGAACGCTTCAAAGTCAGGGAGATTTAACACTCTCTACACAGTCGGTGAATAATCAAGAAGGCAAGATTTCTTCTCATGTAGCCAATATTACAGCGAAAACAATCAATAACCGCGCAACATCTGAGCAAGGTTCGTTAATTTATGCAGATAAATTAACCCTCAATACAGATCAGCTTGATAACCAAGGTACAAAAGCAAAAGATAAATCACCGGCACAAGGTATTCAAGGTCAAGATATTGTCATCCAAACAGCAACATTAAATAACCAACAAGGTGGCATTTATAGTGCGAATAATGTCTCTATTACCTCAAATAATCATTTGGATAATAGCGAGGGAGAATTGTTGGCGGTGAACACCGTGGATGTCTTAAACGGCAACAATTTAATGGTAAATAATGAGAAAGGGCTTATTCAAGGTAATAAAACCGTTAATTTAAATGCAACAGGCTTGACATCTGAAGGCAATATTAAAACAAAAGGCGATCTGAATATCGCATTAAAAGAGAGTTTTATCTTAAATAATGCTTTTGAAGCAAATAATCTAACGTTTAAAACGGAAGGTAACTTCACGAATAATACCGAGCAGAGAGTTGCTAATAAAATGACGATTTCGGCAAATCATATTGAGAATCGTGCCAATGCAGAACTTTCATCAAATGAGACAATGCTGAATTCAACGAACTTAATAAACCGAGGGTTGATTGATGGCGTTAACACCGTTATCAAGAGCTCAGCCGTAACAAATATCGGCACAGGACGAATTTACGGTAATCATTTGGCAATTAATGCTGCAACAGTCGAAAACTTGGCCGAAACCGTCAATGGAGAGACGAAAGCGGCTACGATTGCGGCGCGGGACAAACTCGATTTCGGTATAGGAAAATTGATTAACCGTGATCACTCTCTAATTTTTAGTTCAGGCAAGCTCTCAATTGGTGGACAACTAGATGAAAATCATTATGCAATCGGCAAAGCGACGCTTGTAGATAACGGTAGTGCGACTATTGAGGCACTTGGAGACGGTAAAATCAATACTGCACATCTATTAAATCAAGATCTTTATGTGAAAAAAGGAATTGATACTAAAGTTGAGCATATTACTGAGCATGCATTAGGGGAAAATGCCCACCGTTACAGGGAAGGACGAGATGGTATCTATTATGTTAATAATGGTTCTAAAAGTCCATATTCTTTTTTCCTCTTAAATGATGGTACACGAAAAGAAGGATCGGGTTGGTATTCTTGGTTTTATAAACAAACGACCAACACAACCACTTTAGAACATACTGATCCGTCAAAGATTTCTATCGGAGGCTCTCTATTACTTGATGGGGATGATTTACATAATAAATATAGTCAGCTTTTAGTGGGTAGACAGCTTTGGTTGGGAGATACTGCATTTGAGCAGAATACCCAAAATAGTTCTTTGGATGGCGGTAGAGTAAAACTCCATAATGAAGATATCCAAGGAGAAATTAATCGCCAAGACAATGGTATTTACAGGGTTGAACGTGGTACTCGTAAAAAACGAGGCAAATATTCTCACTACCACCGTAATAACTTGAAATATGGTCCTTATGATCATCCAACGGAGCATTTCACATTTAACAGAGTACTCAACACGATCGGCACCCCAATCACATCCGGTGCCACCGTGGATGATAAAACCAAAGTGAAAGATATTCAGTTAGATACAGTCTCTGTTATGTCAAATAGTGCGGATAATCCAAATGGGATTTCGATTGAAAAATCGCCATTAAATCCATCTGTCGGCAAGCATACCGAAATTACACTGACGCCGACCATAAATAACCATAATGTGATAAGTTCCGGGCAGGTCATCGCTAAATTACAGACCACCGTTGAAAAATTTAATCCTCAAGACTTATCTAATATGACAATGCCGGTGGTAAAAACGCATCTTCCGGATGTGAATTTACCTCAAGCCAGCCTCTATAAAATTAATCCGGAGGCACCAAACGGTTATTTGGTCGAAACCGATCCAAAATTTACCGATCGTAAACGCTGGCTCAGTTCCGACTACATGTTTGAACAGCTTCGTTACAATCACGATAACGTTCATAAACGTTTAGGCGATGGTTTCTATGAACAACGTTTAATCAACGAGCAAATCCATCAACTGACCGGTCGCCGTTACATTGAAGGCTATAACAACGATATAGACCAATACAAAGCGTTAATGAATAGCGGGGTGAAATACGCTAAACAATTTAACCTTGCCTTGGGTGTCGGCTTAACCGCCAAACAAATGTCAGAACTGACTACCGATATGGTTTGGTTTGTCAATAAAGAGATTACGCTAGCAGACGGACGTAAAGTCACCGCACTTGTGCCGCAAGTATATCTAGTGGCACGCAATAGTGACATTAACAGCCGAGGGGGCGTGGTTTCAGCCAATCAAATTCTCGGCAATGTTGATACGTTGGAAAACCGCGGCGTGATTGCGGGACGAGATTTAACCCGGATTCATTCAAATCAACTGCAAAACGAAGGCTCGATACTGGGCGATACGGTTGATTTATCGGCGAAACAAAACCTGATTAACTTAGGCAATATTGAAGCGGTGAAATCCCTCTCATTGGCGGCGGGGAAAAATTTAGACATTCGCAGTACGCTTTCCTCTTCAGAAAGTGCCGACGGCAATGTTGCCCGTACGGTGTTAGACCGTCTTGCCAGCGTGAAAGTCACCGGCGCAGGCGGCCGTTTGGCATTACACAGCAATGAGAACCTGACGATAAAAGCGGCCGATATTGAAAGCCAAGGCAGCTTAAGCGCAACGGCAGGGAATATGTTAAACGTGACGACATTAACGGTGAGCAATAAAGAGTATTACAACGGCGATGCGGATAACTACTATCGTTTAGCGCAACATTCGGAAGTGGGCAGTACCCTTAAAGGCAAGGACGATGTCACGCTTGTGGCGAAAAAAGATGTCCGGATACGTCAATCAGATATCGGTAGCGAAAAGGGCAATGTGCTGATTGGTTCACAACAAGGGGATATCCAGGTTGAAGCCGGACGTGAAGAGGAACAACTGGCAAGCGCGTCAAAATCTGTGAGCAGAGGTCGCTTCGGGTTGAGTAAAACAACGGAGATACGTCGCCATGAACACGATATTGCGCAATCGGTGGGCAGTAACATTGACGGTAAAACGGTGAATCTTATTGCCGGTCAAGGGAATGTCACTGTGCAAGGCTCAAATGTGGTGGGAGAAAACGGCTTAACGGTGCAGGCGAAAAACATCGACATCAAAGAAGCGGAAAACCAAGTCTATTCCGAGGATTTTCACAGCAAGAAAAAATCAGGCGTGCTGGGCGGAGGCCTAGGGGTTACGTTTGGTGCCAAAAAGCAAACGCTAGAAAGTGATAAAACGAAGTTTTATGCACAGGGCAGCCAAGTGGGGAGCTTAAATGGCAACACCACCCTCATCGCAGAGAATCATTACAGCCAAACGGCAAGTCAGGTGAGTGCGGTGAACGGCGATGTCAATATTCTCGCGAAAAGCGTCGATATTAAAGCGGCAGATGATAAATATGAAACCAATACCAAACAAAAATTTGAGCAAAAAGGAGTAAGCCTTGCCCTCACCTCGCCGATATTATCCGCCCTACAAGCCGTGCAAGGGACGGTGAAATCCGTTGAGCGCGTCGGTCAAAGCAAAAATGACCGAGTCAATGCCATGGCGGCGGCGAACTCAGCGATGGATGCCTATCGAGCCGGACAAGCGGTAGGACAGGCAAGAAAAGCGATGCAAGAGGCGATGGAAAATGGCAGTGTGGATTCCGTTGTGGGCGTACAAGTCACTTACGGTCAACAAAAGAGCGAATCACGCACACATACTGAAGGCAAAACTGCAGCCAAATCACAAGTGAATGCCGGAGGCAAAGTGAATATTGTTGCCACTGGAGCAGGCAAAGCCTCCAACATCACCATTAGCGGTTCGGATGTGTCCGGTAAACAAGGAACTTTCTTGGAGGCGGACAATGACATCAACATCACGGCAGCCGAACAAACGCACAAAGAGCGCAGCACCAATAAATCGAGCGGATTTAATGCGGGGGTGGCGATAAAAGTGAGCAATGGTACGGCTGTTGGGGCAACTTTCGGCGGCAATCACGGAAAAGGCTATGGCAATGGAGATGAAACCACTTATGTGGCAAGCCATGTAGGTGATAGCCAAAGTAAAACCGTGATTCAAGCCGGTGGTGATGCGAATCTCATCGGTAGCCAAGTGAAAGGCAAGCGTATAGAAGTCAATGCCCAAAACCTCAACATCGAAAGCTTGCAAGACACGGCCACATACAAAGGCAAACAAATGAACGTGAGTGGGAGTATGACGGTGGGTTATGGCGTCTCCGCAGGGGGAAGTTTCAACAAGTCCAAAGTCAACGCCGACCATGCGAGTGTGAATGAACAAGCCGGCATCTATGCAGGGGATGAGGGGTATGACATCAACGTCAACCATACGGATTTAAAAGGCGGTCTTATCACCTCGACACAAAAGGCGGAGGATGAGGGTAAAAACCGGTTTAGCACGGGCAGCCTGACTCATTCAGATATTGAAAACCACTCAAACTACAGCGGAAGTAGTTTTGGTGTGAGCGGCAGTGTGGCAGCGAATTTTGACACACCGTTTGGAGAAAATGGTGCAGCTCAAAGTACAAAACAAGCCACGGATAAAGATGGTAACCCGCTTTATACCGATAAAAATGGCAACACAACTGTTAATTCTAAAGGAGTAGATGGACAAGAGAACACTAAGAAATTGGCTGAAGGCAAGGAATCTCTCCAATTCTCCTATGGCATGGGCTATGGTAAAGATTCCGATAGCCAATCTAGCACAACAAAAAGTGGTATTAATACACAAAATATCATTATTAAAGATGAAGCAGAGCAGTTAAAACGTACAGGTAAAACGGTACAAGAAGAAATTGCTGCGATTAAAACCGATATCACTACAGAGAGTGCACCAAGTCAAAGTGGTAAATTAGAGAATCGTTTTAATAAAGATGATGTTCAAAAAGAACTTGATTTCCAACGTGAGGTGACAGAGAAATTTGGACAGAATGTTGTGGAAGCAGGGAGTTTGCTTGCTAATAAATTTGGCGAAGAAGCGAAAGCGAAACGTCATGAAGCCGCAATTGCGTTAGAAGAAGCAGAAAAAGCCAAGGCAGAAAACAACAACGAAACTAACCGCGCTTTAGTCAAACAAGCACGAGATAATTTTGAGATAGCGAGTCGCGAAGCCAAAGAATGGGAAACAGGTGGAAGTCAACGCCTTGTCATTGATTCGGCATTAAATGTTATCAGTACCGCTTTAGCCGGCAGACCGGCAGCGGAAGTGGTGGCTTCAGGATTATCACCTGCGGTGAATAATCAAATTAAGAAAGCGACAACAGATGCAAAAGGCAATGTGAATACCGCGCTCAATTTGACAGCTCATGCACTTTGGGGTGCGGTAGAGGCTTATGCGGGTAACCGTAATGTTGCTGCTGGTGCGGCGGGTGCAGCAGGTGGTGAGGTTGCGGCTCATTTCCTTGCCTCAACACTTTACAATAAATCGCCTGAAAAGCTCAGCGAAGAAGAAAAACGTACGGTATCGTCTTTAAGCCAAGTGGCTGCAGGTATTGCTGGTGGTACTTTATCGGATAGTTCTGATGGGGCGATTATTGCGGCTAAAACAGCGAAAGACTCTGTGGAGAATAACAGCATGGCTGATGACGTTCATCCTAGTGATGAGCGTAAGCAAAACATTGAAATGTATGCCAAGGTTTTATTCAATGGAGATGAGGATAAAGCTAAAGAATATCAAGAAGGTCTAGAGCTTGCAGAAGCTCAGGGTCAAATTGATAGTGTTAAAGACACAGCGGATGCGGTTGTCAATTTAGATGATACCGTTGTGTCTTTATGGGAAGCAATCTCAAATCCAGAGAAAACCTATAATAATGTCGTGGTCTCGTTGAAAGAGTGGGATGAGGCTTATGCGCTTGCCCTTCAAGAGAATCCAAAACTTGCGGGTGAAATGCAAGGTTACCGCCAAGGTAAAATGAAAGGTGTTTCAACTGGAGGCGTGGTTCTCAGTGGTGCGGGATTGGCGATGGCTAAGTCTATTGCCAAATTAAAAAATGGAAAGATTGATGTAGCTCATTCCAGTGTTAATGTCGCTAAGATAAAACCTAAAACTTGTTCTTTCCGTGGTGACATGGAAGTAAAAACGGAGCAAGGTTATAAGCCGATAGCGTCTATTAAAGTCGGAGATAAGGTTTATGCGAAAAATGAACTGACAGGACAAATGACCTATCAGCGTGTACAAGCGCACTACAACAACCCGTATGATTTTACGGTATATGTAGAAGTGATTGATGAACAGGGTAAACAGCAAACCCTTGTTTCAAACAAAATTCATCCATTCTTTACCCAGGTAAATCAAGGTGAGCTAGTACCGAGTTCTGAGGGGCATCACTACAACGGAGAAATCCAAAATGCTCAGTGGGTAGATGCACAAAATCTGAAAGCCGGCTATAAGTTGTTGTCAGAAAATAATCACTGGCAAACGGTGAAAGGTGTTAGCATCAAGGCTGAGAAGTTAAATGCATATAACCTGACAGTTGAGACTGACCATACTTACTTCATTAAAGGAGCGAATTCTGACCTTGATGGGGTGTGGGTGCATAATAACTGTTGGAATAGCTTACCGGCAGATGCAGTTAATACCGGTAAAACTACACCCGATGGAAGGGTTTTATATACTTTTAAAGACGATACTGGTAAATATGTAACAGCTTATAAGGGTAAAGATGGACGTTATTACGATCCTAAGGTTTATTCTCCAACGAAAAGTGTTCCAGAGGGAGTTAAATCTTTTAATCCTCATCCAAATAGAAATGGACTTTTGTCAGCTAAAGGCCATGTTTATTACACGACTCCAGAGGCTACTGAAGCAGCTAAAAAATTAGGATTTGAAAAAACAAACTTTAATTTAAAAGGAGAAGCGATTTATAAAGATAGTAAAGGGAGATATATTACAGTCGATGTTGGTAATGGTCGAAGCAAAGGCGGTTCTCATAATGGAGGTGTCTGGAAAATGGCTGACTCCGTTAAGAATCTAGGCAAAAAAGAAACTAGAATGGGAACATATGATGCAGATTTAAATAGAATCGGAGATTAGTATATGGACTATTCATTTTTACAAAAAAAAGTAAATCATTTTATATTATCTCTAGAAGATGGAAAGTTTGACTGTAAAGAATATTTAGAAATAGAACGTAATTTGTTAAGTATTTCTTCTTATTATGAAAAAGATTCCAATTTGGAAAAAAAAATAGTAGAGATGTTTTATGACTTTGTATCATCAATAAATTCAAGTTATTATTTTCATATTAATGAGAATGATGTATTTGAGGTCGAAGATATAGATATTGATCTATTTAAATCATATTGCGATAGGGCAAGCTTGCTTATGGGAATATTACTTGGGAAATTCTCATACTCAAGTCAATCTTACTATTTTAGCTGATCTTTAATCTAAGATATGTCTCAAAAGGTACACTTATACAACTTAGTAGTTAATTTTAATTGAACATAAGATATAAAGTGCGACCAATTTTCAAAGAGTTTTAAAACCTCTCAAAAATTGACCGCACTTTTTGTGTTTTAAATATAGGTTTTGTAGTATTTTTAAGCAAAATTTGATGCAATATTATAAGTTTTATTAATAGCTTAAAAAGAGCGAATCACGTACTCATACTGAAGGAAAAACCGCGGCCAAATCCCAAGTTAATGCGGGCGGCAAAGTGAATATTGGTGCCACAGGGGCAGGCAAAGCATCCAACATCACGATTCAAGGTTCGGATGTGTCCGGTAAACAAGGGACCTTCTTGGAGGCGGACAATGACATCAACATCACGGCAGCCGAACAAACGCACAAAGAGCGCAGCACCAATAAATCGAGCGGATTTAATGCGGGGGTGGCGATAAAAGTGAGCAATGGTACGGCTGTTGGGGCAACTTTCGGCGGCAATCACGGAAAAGGCTATGGCAATGGAGATGAAACCACTTATGTGGCAAGCCATGTAGGTGATAGCCAAAGTAAAACCGTGATTCAAGCCGGTGGTGATGCGAATCTCATCGGTAGCCAAGTGAAAGGCAAGCGTATAGAAGTCAATGCCCAAAACCTCAACATCGAAAGCTTGCAAGACACGGCCACATACAAAGGCAAACAAATGAACGTGAGTGGGAGTATGACGGTGGGTTATGGCGTCTCCGCAGGGGGAAGTTTCAACAAGTCCAAAGTCAACGCCGACCATGCGAGTGTGAATGAACAAGCCGGCATCTATGCAGGGGATGAGGGGTATGACATCAACGTCAACCATACGGATTTAAAAGGCGGTCTTATCACCTCGACACAAAAGGCGGAGGATGAGGGTAAAAACCGGTTTAGCACGGGCAGCCTGACTCATTCAGATATTGAAAACCACTCAAACTACAATGCGAAAGGATTTGGCGTTGGAGGAGGCGTTACCATCGGTGGTGGAAATGCGCCAAAAGAAATCGGTGGTGTCGAATTGCAAAAAATCGGCAAAAATAACGCTGATGGAAGCGGAAAAGTGGAAACCGGAGGAATCGCCGGCATTGGCTCTCAAGGAAACTGGGGATTAGCGAAAGGATTGATTACCGGCCTTTTAGGACAAGTAAGCGATAAAGGTAGTGAACATGGCGTTACAACAAGTTCAATTAACACCAAACATCTCATTATTAGAGACAAGGAAGCTCAAGAGCAATTAACCGGGAAATCTATTAATGAAACGATTGAAGCCTTAAATCAGGAAAATCGTCATCAAAAATTAGCTAAAGCGGATGTTGAATCGATCAAGTCCAACTTAGAACGTGATTTAAGCGTGGCGACAAAATTTGTGGAAAATGTTAATAGTGTGGGTGATGACATTTACTATAATATTGAAAAAACAGATAAAAATATCTTATTAAAACAAAAGAGAGATAAAAATTGTGAGGATATCAGCTGTATCCAAGCAAAAGAAATTGATGTCAATACGTTAAACGTTCCAAAAACAAAAGAAGAAGCTGAGCAACTTGCCAGAATGTATGCTCATGGTATTTTCAATACAAATGATGAAGAGCGCATTACTGGAGCCATTCAATATGGAGGTAAAGATTATCTCGATAATGATGCCTTAGTAGTAAAACGAAATTATACGAACCCATTAACTGAATTAACTTTTACTGTTTTTGAGCGAATGAGAGCAGGTATGAATTTACCTTCAATCTTCGGGGCGTCTAATGCAAGCCGAGATCAAGCAAAAATTTGGTCATTATTAGATGAATATAACAAAAGACATCCTAAGGAACAGGTCGAATTAACGCACTTTGCGCATAGTCTTGGGGTATCAGGAATGGTGAATGCAATGAATTGGGCTAAACATAAAAATATCGATCTAAGCCATACAAAGTTAAATGGAAATACGGTTGGCACCTCTTATCCGATGACAAATGAAACAATTGGCGGCATGCTATCTTTGGGGCATTACGAGCAAGGATATAAGGAAAAAGCAGAAGAATTATTTAATGGTGGAAATGTAAGCTATGCAGTTGCACCAAGAGATATAGTTGGAACAGGCATTAATCTACCTTTTGTGCCAGGAAAATTCAGCATTGGGATTGGTAATACCAATACAACGGGAAATAATACTTCAGGAATTCCGTTAATTGATATGCTTAGAGGAGCTCATAATAAAGCGTATTATAAGGATGAGAAAGTGATTAATTTTCTTTACCCTTTATTTAAAGATGGAGGGATATCCCGAAATAAAGTGATCAATTATCAGTATGATACATGGGGACAAATAGGACCAAAAACACAAAAGATAGAAATTAATCATAATAGTAAAGGAAGCAAATAATGAAAAAGTTAGTAATTTTAGTTTCAATGTTTGTTTCTGGTTGTTATCTAGCTAACGGTTCACCACCATCATCAAATTATTGGGTTAAAGAAGGGAATAAAATTAATTATAGAGACTCTAAAGAGTGTTATATTAAATCTAGGAATACAATATTAAATGAAGTTAATGAAGATAGATTTAATTATCTTGAAGAAAAATATAATAAAGATCCAATAGAAATGATTAAAAATCATAAAAAAGAATATTCTGAATATCTCATTATTTTAAATAAAATTAGTGAATTAAATAGAGAATGTTTTTATAATTTAGGATATCGATTTAGAGCGCCATTATATTGGTGTTTAGCTCAAGATGGAGATAACTCAAGGATATGTTTAGAAAATATGAAGTATAAAAATTAATTATGATCTTGAAGGGTATTAATACATCAGAATAATAGATACTGTATTATCCCCCTAGATAGCGCGCGTCTCCTGACGCGAGCTTATATCTAAAAGAACTGAATTTATTCATGAAAATAGTAAAAATCTTAATCAAACGAAATTGATGTTTTGGACACGCGTTAGGAAACGCGCGCCATCGTGGGCGTGGCAGGAGCCGGGAGTATTGGAGGGCAGCTAATGTCTGACGGAACAGTCGATCCGAGAAGTTTGGCAATTGATTTGGCTACGGCATATGCACTTAAAGGGAGGGGATTTGGTTTGACGGTGGGTGGTAATGCTGCCTCAGGGGCGCTAAATAACTACGTTACAGATAAATCCATGTCTCAAGGAGCAATAAGTAGTGGTATTGGTTCGGCTATTGGTTACGGTATGGGTAAAGCCATTGAAGTACCGTTAGATAAGAAGATTAACCCGGATCTAACATGGTCTAAATATAACCCTCTACCTTTAAATGATAAGGTTCCTTATGTTGATGTATATAGAAGAAATATTATACCTAACATCGGAGGAGCTTTAGGTGGAGAATCAAGTAATAGATGGTTTCAATATGAATATAGTAATTGGAAAGGTAAAAATAATGAAAAATAAATTTTTATCTATCTTACTAATAATTATTTTTGGAAGTTTTCTATTAAGTATCTCAATATTTTTGATCGCCAGAATTCTTTATAATTTTGAAAATAATATGGATTTATTTAATATACATTTCTTAGATTATTTTAATGATGGTTTTATTGAGCGCTTAAAAATGATTTTTATGCATGTTTTTATATTTTTTGTTTCAATTTTATGTTTCTATAGAAAATAATCCTCAGATAACCCCCAAGATAGCGCGCGTCTCCTGACGCGTGCTTATATCTAACTAAAAATAAACAAAATG
>ERZ773054.88-NODE-88-length-67375-cov-18.894682_pt1 | contig 67375 bp, 59 predicted proteins | sample MGYA00580630_ERZ773054 | MGnify/ENA primary metagenome ERZ773054 (study PRJEB29015, sample SAMEA2737994) | human oral metagenome | biome: human oral; feature: human-associated habitat; material: dental | place: China | collected 2115 ... | reverse complement strand
TGCCGGGGCCGCGCTCGTCCTTCTCGCCTGGGTCGTTTTCTTCAGCCCGCTGCTCGCCCTGCGGTCGGGCGGGGTCGAGGTTCGCGGGGCGGGCGCCGGCGTCGCCGACGCCGACGTGAAGGCCGCCGTCGCCGAGTACGTTGGGACGCCGCTCGTCCGTCTGAACACGGGCGAGGTCGAATCCAAAGTTCGAAAGAGCCTCCCGATGGTCAAGCGGGCCAAGGTCACGCGAGACTTTCCGGGCGGTGTGACCGTCGCCGTCACACTGCGAAAGCCCGTCGCCTGCATGATGGAGAAGACATCGTGCACGGCCATAGACGAGGACGGCGTGCGCTTGGACCTTCCCAAGAGCCAGACGGCCTCGCTCCCGAAGCTCAAGCTCGCCAACGGTGACGCGCCGCGGGCGACGTCGGTCATGGGCGCCGTGCTCGGAGCCCTCGACGAGGGCACGCGCAGGCAGGTGGCCTCTGTGGAGGTCACGCGCGCGGGGCAGGTCTCCTTCGCCCTCCAGGACGGCGCGACCGTAAATTGGGGAGGAGCCGAGGAATCCGCGGTGAAAGCCAGGGTGCTGAAGGGGCTCCTCTCCCAAAAGGCGAAGTTCTACGACGTTTCCGCCCCGCATGCCCCCGTCACCGAGAACTAGGCGGTTTCTTGCGCCTGGCGAACTAGGCGGGTTGTCCCGCACATCCGTCCGTTTCTCACGTATATTCGACTTTGGAATACGCGACACGCCCCGCGCGGAGGTTGAACGGCCGAACACGGCCCTCTACCTTGTCCGCGAAGGTGAACGGAGAAAACTTCAAGTACGAGTTGAAGTCTGAAAGGAAGAGAGCGATGCCCACTCTCAACAACGGCGCGAACATCAAAGTCATCGGTGTGGGCGGCGGCGGTGTGAACGCCGTTGATCGCATGATTCAGGATGGACTTGCAGGCGTCGAGTTCATTGCAATCAACACCGACGGCCAGTCCCTCGTCAAGTCCGAGGCCGAGACCAAGCTCGACATCGGCAGGGAGGTTTCCCGCGGCCTGGGCGCGGGCGCCGACCCGGCGGTAGGCCGGAGGGCCGCCGAGGAGAACGGCGAGGTCATCAGCGCGGCCCTCGAAGACGCCGACATGGTCTTCGTCACCGCAGGGGAAGGCGGCGGAACGGGAACGGGCGCGGCCCCCGTCGTCGCCGAGATCGCCCGGTCCATCGGCGCTTTGACAGTGGGCGTCGTCACCCGGCCCTTCGAGTTCGAGGGGCGCCAGCGGGCGAACAACGCGACGGCCGGCTTGGCCGAATTGCGCAAGGCCGTCGACACACTCATCGTCATCCCCAACGACCGGCTTTTGGAGATTGCCGACGACAATCTCACGGTCCTCGAGGCCTACCACCTCGCCGACGAGGTTCTGCGCAACGGCGTGAAGGGAATCTCCGACCTCATCACCATTCCGGGACTGGTCAACCTCGACTTCGCGGACGTCAAGGCAATCATGAAGGACGCGGGAACCGCGCTCATGGGCATTGGCGAGGCCACGGGCGACGACAGGGCGATGCGCGCCGCGGAGGCGGCGATCTCCTCGCCGCTCCTCGAAGCGAGCATCGACGGCGCGCACGGCGTGCTTTTGTCCTTCCAATCCGGCGAGAACTTCTCGCTCCAGGAGATGAATCAGGCGTCCAAGCTGGTCCAGGAGGCCGCGGACCCCAGCGCGAACATCATTTTCGGCCACATCATCGACGATTCGCTCGGCGACGTCGTGCGTGTGACCGTCATAGCCGCGGGATTCGACGAGCCGGAAGACGAGCAGTTCACGCCCGCCTCGCGTCCCGCGCAGGCCCCGCCGGCGCGCTCGCGCACATTCGAGGACTCCGTTCCCTCGCACCGCGCCGAGGAGCCGGCCATTCAGCCGGTGAGCACCGGTCAGCACCACATCGCGACGCCGAGCCATCCCGTGGCCGAGCCCGTCGCCAGAACGTCGCCGGCCCCCGCCCGGTCGATTCCCCCGGTCGTCGAGGAGCCCACGACCCGCTCCAGCCGCGACTTGGACATTCCCGCGTTCCTCTTCGAAGACCAGTAAGCTCACGTGTCTCTCGTCGAGTGGGTGCTCGATTCGGCCGTTCCCGGCGGCCGCATTCGAGCCGGTTTCACGTCGCGTCAGGGAGGGACCTCTAAGGGGGCCTACGAGAGCCTCAACCTCGGCCTGCACGTCGGAGACGACCCTTCCGCCGTTGCCCGCAACAGACTGAGCCTGACGAGCGAGGTCGGATTCATCACGTGGATGGACCAAGTCCACGGAGCCAACGTCGAGGCAGTCGACTCGCAGGTTTTGACGTCCGGCGCCCCCGGGCGCACCTTCGCGGACACCGACGGCCTCGTCATCGACGCCGCCCTGCATCCCTGCTCCGCCGCCGTCATGGTGGCCGACTGCGTCCCCCTGCTCCTCGCCGCCTCAAACGCGCCCATAGCCGCCGCGGTCCACGTCGGACGCTCCGGCCTCTTTGCCGGCATCGCCTCCGTGGCCCTCGAGACGATGCGTGAGAGGGGCGCCCAAGGGATTCGCGCATACCTCGGCCCGTCGATCTGCGGACGGTGCTACGAGGTTCCCGCGGACATGCGGGACGAGGCCGAAAACCTCGCGCCCGGAAGCTATTCGAGGACCTCCTGGGGCACGCCGGCGATCGACATCCCCGAGGCGCTCGAGCTGCAGCTGCGAAAGGCTGAGGTCGACGACGTCGTCCGATCGGAAATTTGCACGATGGAAGACGCCCGATATTACTCCCATCGCCGCGAGATGGCGGCGAAAAGGGCAAGCGGAAGGTTCGTCGGCCTCGTTCAGGTCAGGCGCGACACGCCTTTCTAAATCGCCGTCAAACGCTGCGATCTGCAATACGTTGGATGGAGTACGCCCCGCGAGTGAAAGAGATATCGGCATGGGAATGTTCCAACGCTTCGTTGACAGGTCGACGCTGAGCGACGAGTACGACGAATACGAGGACGGGTACGAGGAGTACGACGACGAGGAGCGCCTCGACGCCGACGTCTCGCCCATTCGCTCGGTTCCGTCTGTTCCTCAGCTTGCCCGCATCGTGACGGTGCACCCGACCTCCTTTTCCGAGGTCCGAGCTTTCGCTGAGCAGTATCGCTCCGGCCTTCCCGTCATCCTCAATCTGACGGAGACCGACACCGAGTCGCGAAAGCGAATCGTCGACTTCGCGCTCGGCCTTTGCTTCGGCCTCGAAGGCCAGCTCAACAAGGTCTCTGAGGACGTCCTCCTCATGACTCCTCACACAGTGACGATGGACGAGCACGCTGCGGCAGGCGGCGCCCCCGCTTTCTGATGAAAATCGCCGTCGGCATACTTCTTTTTTTCATCCAGTTCTACATGGTCCTCCTCCTTGCGAGGGTCGTCATCGACATCGTGTCCATGATTCTGCGGGACTGGAGCCCGAGGGGCTTCGCCCTCGTCGCCGTCAACATCGTCTACAAAGCCACGGATCCTCCCTTGCGCTTCATCGGCAGGTACGTTCCGCCCCTGCGTCTGGGGCCCGTGGCCTTTGACATGGCTTTTCTCATCGTCATTTTGGGCCTTGGGATTCTCGGAAGGCTGCTCCAGCAGTTTGTTTAGCCTCCTAGGGCCCGCCCAGAACAGCCGCCTGCGCAATCGCTCGGGCGGCTGTCGTGCAACTGAAAGGCCTTTGAGCGCCGAGAATCGTCGAAGCGCGGCATGCCGCGGCAGTGAGACTCGCTCGGTGTTCCTCGGCCGAAGCGACGTTTCGCGTCCAACGGATCGTGTTGCGTTCGTCGCTTCGAACCCGGACAGGCGTGCCCGGCCGCACCGTCTCGGTCGGCTTGGCCTGAAGCTTCGCGCAGAGTGAACATCGACTCGAGCCCGGGCGGCGTGGGGCGTGGACGCGGGCGTCTTTTCGAGCTTGCGGCCCGGCTTCGTCGTTGAGCGCGCGCGGAATCGATGGCGCCCCGCGGAGGAACGGCGTTCGAACGGCGAACCCCGACCCCGCATGCGAGCGCAGGCTCGGCGCTCGCCGCCCTCGTCTTCGCTTTGAGTTTTTTTGGGAAGGACTCACTCTTCCCGCCATCGACAAACATCGATTTTTGCCTGAGATTTCGCGGATTGATCCGTTGACGTTTCGCTCGCGGCAAAGGCTTGCAGAGATGCAGCACCATTCACACGGTGAACATTGGCACCATTTCGGGTAACGTATCCCTGTAGGCGGCGTTTTTGCCCGCTGAGGAATACGTACCAAAACACAGAGGTGAATACACACATGGCGCTGCTGACTGAATCCGATGTCCTGAATGCACGCTTCAAGGCACCGAGCTCAATTGAGGAGGGATACGACCTTGACCAGGTCGACTTCTTCCTCGACGAAGTTGCCGAAACCATCGCCCAGCTCACCGCCCAGAAGGCTGAGCTGGAAAACGAGCTGAAGAAGGCTCAAGCTCGTATCGCCGAGCTGGAGAACTCCGGCGCCGCCACTGGGCGCGGCGAGGCCCCGTTCTCCGCGGCGACCACGGCCTCCTTCGCGCCGGTTGGAGGCGGCGCAGCTGGAGGCGGCGACACCAACGCCGTCGCAGGCATGCTCGCCCTGGCCCAACAGCTGCATGACAAGTACATCAGCGATGGAAAGGCCGAGGCCGATCGCATCCTCGCCGAGGCCAATGCCGAGAGCCAGCGGATCATTGCCGAAGCGGAGGAGCAGCACAACCGCACGCTCACCCAGCTGGAGCAGGAGCGCGGGCTTCTCGAGCGCAAGATTTCGGAGCTTCGAGACTTCGAGCGGGATTACCGCACTCGCCTCAAGAGCTACCTCGAGTCGCTCTTGGCCGACGTCGAATCGGGTTCCACGCCCTCGTCGGATCAGCGCTGAGCCTGAGCGGGCGAACGGCGGCAGCTGCGGGCTGCCGCCGTTCGGCGTAGGACATACCGAATGAGCACGGCACACAAAGCGGGCCGGCTGATGATGTGGGCAATCGTCGTCGGCCTTCTCACGGTCGCTATCGACCAAGCGACCAAACAATGGGCTCTATCGTCGTTGGGCGACGGCGCGCGCCGCCCCCTTTTCGGCGACCTTCTGGGCCTCGAGCTGCACTTCAACCCCGGAGCGGCATTCTCCTTTCTCACCGGTTCCACGTGGATCTTCACCGCCGTCGCGGCGGTGGTGGTCCTCGCCCTTCCGCTGTGGATCAGGCGCACGTCGTCGCGCCCATGGACGATCACGCTGGGGGTCGTATGGGGCGGAGCGGCGGGCAATCTCGTCGACAGGCTCTTTCGACAGCCGGGCTTCGGCCGCGGCCACGTCGTCGATTTCATCGCCTACGGGCGTTGGTTCATCGGAAATGTGGCGGATATCGCACTCGTTCTCGGGATCGTCGTCATCGTCGTCCTCACTTGGTTTTCCGTGCCTTTTGACGGGGAGCCAGGGCACAAAGGCAAACAGGCGGGCGAGGCCGATGCCGGGGAGGGCCGTGAAGGCCAAGCCGACGGCGTTGCGGAGGCGAGGCGCCCGGGCGAAGGCGTCGCGGTCACAGCCGAAGACGGCGCTGCGGCGCGTCTGAGCTCGGGCGGGGCGGGCGAGGATGCGATCTCCGACGCCGAAAAGCCCGACGGGGCGGGCGAAAGCGCTGGGCTCTCAGCTCGACGGGACAATCTCGGGCATGCCTGAAAGGCGCTTCTACCCGGTCCCCGACGGGCTGGCCGGGGACCGGGTCGATTCCGTCCTTTCCCGAATGACCGGCCTGTCCCGGAGCGTTTGCGCCGCGGCAGTCCAGAAGGGCGAGGCATGGATAGACGGGGCGGTCGCCTCCAAATCCGACCGTGTCCCCTCTGGGGCAGTTCTGGAGATCCTCGTCCCAGACCCGCCGTCGCTGGAGCCGCGGCCTTCGGCAGAGGGGATCGTCAGGCTCTACGAGGATGAGGACCTCGTCGTCGTCGACAAGCCCGCGGGCATGGCGGCCCATCCCTCGCTCAACTTCGAGGGCCCGGACGTGCTTGGAACCCTCATGGCCGAAGGCGTGAAACTTACCACGCATGGCCCCCAGGAGCGGAAGGGCATCGTCCACAGGCTGGACGTCGGAACGACCGGCTGCATGGTGGTCGCCAAATCGGAGGCCGCCTACTCGGCGCTCAAGCGCGCCTTTCGAGACCGGACCGTCGAGAAGGTCTACCATGCGCTGGTGCAGGGCCATCCCGATCCGATGTCGGGAACGATCGAAGCCCCCATCGGCCGCGACACTCGGCGCCAGTGGAAGATGGGCGTGCGCGCCGACGGGCGCCCGAGCGTCACCCACTACGAGGCCCTCGAAGCGACGGCCGGCGCGAGCTTGCTGGAGGTCCGTCTGGAGACGGGCCGGACGCATCAGATTCGGGTCCATATGTCGGCGATGTCGCATCCGTGCGTCGGCGACGACATGTACGGGGCAGATCCGACGCTCTCGGCGAAGCTCGGCCTTGCGCGGCAATGGCTCCACGCCGTCCGCCTGGGATTCGAGCATCCGACGTCGGGGGAGTGGGTCGCCTTCGCCTCTCCGTATCCGGAGGATTTGCGAAGCTCGCTCGAGGCGATGCGCGAGGGCGTCTTCCGTTGAGAAACCCGGCTGCCGGGCATCGTGCCGCCGGAGCCTTCGGACGGCGGATTCCGCCTGGAGAACCCCTTTTGTCGCAAGCGCGTTCGGCCGCCGATTCTCGTCTCCTAGCGAAGGCGGCCGCGTCCTGAGGCGAGTGGCGGACGCTCCGCGTAGACTGGGCCCATGGCCAAAGACTTCGCGCATCTGCACGTCCACACCGAATATTCGATGCTTGACGGGGCGGCGAAGATCAAGAAGCTCGTGGCCCAGGCCAAGGCCCAGAACCAGAAGGCCGTGGCGATCACGGACCACGGGTATTGCTTCGGGGCCTACGAGTTTTACAAAGAGTGCAAGGCCCAGGGGGTCAAGCCGATCATCGGCGTCGAAGCGTATATGACGCCGGGAACCTCCCGTTTTGGCTCGGACCGGGTGCTCTGGGGCGAGGAGGGCCAGAGGGCCGACGACGTCTCCGCACGCGGCGCCTACACCCACATGACGCTTCTGGCCTATGACAACAGGGGGCTTCACAACCTTTTCCGCATGGACTCGCGTGCCTCGCTCGAAGGCCAGATGGGCAAATGGCCGCGGATGGACATGGACCTTCTGGAGACGTACCACGAGGGCCTCATCGCCACGGCCGGGTGCCCCTCCGGCGAAGTCCAGACGCGGCTGCGCCTCGGGCAGTTCGACGAAGCCTACGAGGCGGCCGGACGCATGCAGGACCTGTTCGGCAAGGAGAACTACTACGTCGAGGTCATGGACCACGACAACGCCATCGAAAAGCGCGTGCGCAACGAGCTTCTCGACCTCGCCCGAAAGATCGACGCCCCTCTGCTCGCGACGAACGACTCGCATTACGTCGAGGTAGGCGACGCGCCCATCCAGGACGCGATGCTGTGCATCAACTCCGGTTCGACGCTCCAGGACCCGGACCGCTTCACCTTCGACGGCACGGGTTACCACTTGCGCACCTCCGAGGAAATGCACGAACTTTTCGGCGACCTTCCCGGGGCGTGTGAGAACACCTTGCTCGTCGCCGAACGCTGCAACGTCTCCTTCACCACGGCCGACGAGGGCGCGAACTACATGCCGGTCTTTCCCGTCCCCGAAGGCGAGGACATCACCTCGTGGTTCGTCAAGGAGGTCGATCGCGGCCTGCATGTGCGCTTCGGCGAGAAGATTCCGGCCGACGTGCGCGAGCGCGCCGACTACGAGGTGAGCGTCATCTTGCAGATGGGCTTTCCCGGGTACTTCCTCGTCGTCTCCGATTACATCCTGTGGGCCAAGCGCAACGGGATCAGAGTGGGGCCTGGGCGCGGCTCCGGCGCCGGGTCGATGGTGGCCTACGCCCTGCAGATCACTGAGCTCGACCCGATTCGCCACGGCCTGCTCTTCGAGAGGTTCCTCAATCCCGAACGGGTTTCGATGCCCGACATCGACGTCGATTTCGACGAGCGCAGGCGAGGGGAGGTCATTGAGTACGTCGAGAAGAAGTACGGGGCTGAGAAGGTCTCCCAGGTGGTGACTTTCGGAACTATCAAAACCAAGCAGGCGCTCAAGGATTCGGCGCGGGTGCTTGGCTATCCGTTCGAAATGGGGGAGCGGATGACGAAAGCCCTCCCTCCGACCGTCCAGGGAAAGGACATCGCGCTAGCCGACATCCACAACGAAAAGGCCGAGAGGTTCGTCGAGGCGGGTGATTTCCGCCAGCTTGTGGCGGGCGACCAGGACGCCTCCAAGGTCTTCGATTTGGCCCAGGGCCTGGCCGGCCTCACGCGCCAGTGGGGCGTGCACGCCTGTGCCGTGCTCATGTGCTCCGAGCCGCTCATGGACGTCATCCCGATCATGAAACGCCCGTCTGACGGCGCCACGATCACCCAGTTCGAATATCCTCTGTGCGAGGAGCTGGGCGTGTTGAAGATGGACTTCCTCGGGCTGTCGAATCTGACGACGATCGAGGACGCTCTCGACAACATCGTCTACAACGGCAAGGAACGGGTGGCGATCGAGGAGATCGAGCTGGATGACCAGCCCACCTTCGAGCTTCTCCAGCGGGCGGACACCCTCGGCGTATTCCAGCTTGACGGCTCGGGCATGCGGGCGCTGCTCAAACAGATGCGGCCCACGGAGTTCGAGGACATCTCCGCCGTCTCTGCGCTGTACCGCCCCGGCCCCATGGGAATGAACTCGCACACGAACTACGCCCTGCGCAAAAACGGGCTCCAAGAGATCGCCCCGATCCACCCCGAACTCGAGGAGCCGCTGCGCGAGATTCTGGCGCCGACCTACGGCCTGATCGTCTACCAAGAGCAGGTCATGCAAATCGCGCGGGTGTGCGCAGGCTTCACAATGGGCCAAGCCGACACGCTGCGCAAGGCCATGGGCAAGAAGAAGCTCGACGTGCTGCAAAAGCAGTTCGAGGGATTTTCCGCCGGAATGCTCGCCAACGGGTATTCGAAAGAATGCGTCGACAGGCTGTGGGAGATCCTCGTTCCCTTCGCCCAGTACGCTTTCAACAAATCCCACTCGGCTTGCTACGGCGTTATCTCCTATTGGACGGCCTTCCTCAAGGCCAACTACCCGGTCGAGTTCATGGCGGCGCTTTTGACGTCGAAGAAGGACAACAAGGACAAGCTCGCCCTCTACCTCGGCGAATGCCGACGCATGGGCATCACGGTTCTCGTTCCTGACGTCAACGATTCCGATTCCGACTTCTCCGCTGTCGGCGAGCAGGTCCGCTTCGGCCTGTCAGCGGTGCGCAACGTGGGTGCGAACGTCGTCGAGGGCATCCTCGGCGCCCGGCGTGAGAAGGGCGCCTTCACGTCGTTCCAGGATTTCCTCGACAAGGTTCCCCTTCAGGTGTGCAACAAGCGCGCCATCGAGTGCCTCGTCAAGGCGGGGGCGTTCGATTCCATGGGGTATTCGCGGAAGGCTCTTCTGGCGAAGGTTGAAGAGGCGGTCGACGCCGTCGTCTCGCTGAAGAAGAACGAAGCGGCCGGGCAATTCGACCTTTTTGGAGGGGCCGACGTCGATCTCGGCGCGGGCATCGACGTCGTCGTGCCCGACATCCCGGAGTGGGACAAGAAGGTGAAGCTCGACCATGAGCGCGACATGCTGGGGCTTTACGTCTCGGACCATCCGTTGTCGGGAATGGAGCATGTTCTCGATCGCGCCGCCGACACGACGATCGTCAGGCTCATGAACGAAGAGATCGTCCAGGAGGGCTTCGTCAGCCTCGCGGGGCTGATCACGTCCGTGCAGCCGAGGGTGTCGAAGAAGAACGGCAAGCTCTGGGCGACGATCATGTTGGAGGACCTGACAGGCAGCGCGGAGATCAATTTCTTCCCCGCCACGTATCAGACTGTTTCGACGATGCTCACCCCGGACACCGTGGCCGTCGTCAAGGTGCGGGTGCAGGATCGCGACGGGACGGTCCAGCTTTCGGCCCAGGAGATGACGCTGCCTTCGGGGGATCTTCTTCCTGATTCGCCGGTCGAGCTGCAGATGCCTGAGCGTATGTGCACGGCGGAGCAGATGGCGTCTTTGGCCCGCGTCCTGGCGAGCTATCCGGGAAGCGCGCCGGTTCGCATGCACATCCACAGGCCACACGCGACGAGCGTGGTCCAAGTGGACAGGAAGTTTTACGTCCAGCCCGGCGCGGGCCTTTTCTCCGACCTCCGCGTGCTGCTGGGCCGCAACTGCCTGAGATGACGGCGCTGCCTTAGCCTGCGGCCTTCTAGCCTTGCGTCGGTTTTGGCCTTGAGTCCTGCTTTGCGCTCGTGTCGGCGGCGCTGCGCTAGTCTCTCGTCCGTTTGAGTACTTTTCCGATTCATCGGCCCTATGACCCATGCCGCTTTATCCGTGTATTCGTCGCTTGTCGGCGCGCAGTGCCTGAAAGGAAGCGGCTCGAACGGCGGAAGGGTTGCCGGATGGACCCTGTGCGGCACCCATCCGGTCTAGTAGTTCTCCTTGTTTTCTTCGTCAGCGAGCCCTTTGGACGTTGGCTCTATTTCTTTGGATGTTGCCTCTTCCGCTTTCGAGGCTGTCTGCTTCTGTTTTGGTTTGGGCAGGGTGATGAAGGCCGTGGCGGCGACGACGGTCAGAAGGATCATGTAGAGCTTCCGATTGTCTCGTGCGAGGTTGCATCCTTCGTTGACGTTAGTGCGGACTGTGGCCCTATCGGCTTCGCCGTCTACGCCGTTCTCAGAAGCGACTCTGTCCATTTCATTGGAGTCTTCTAGGTCAAAGAAACCGTATATGTCGTAGGGGGTCCCTAAAACCGTCCACCCTACGGGTTCACATTCCACGTCGCTCAGACTGACGACTATTGACGGCCTGCTGAAGAAGAGCCAGCCGAGAATGAACATGGTGAAAGCGACGATGAGGACGCGGAGTGTAATGAACATTTTCTTTGTCATGGTTTCTCCAATTTTATGAGTTTTAAAGGTTTTTGAGGATCGACTTGTCAGTCACGCTTTTGCCAGGGGTCAGGACCTTTCGGGTTATTGATGATGTTTTCCATGGCGTCTAGATCTGATTGTGATTTCATATCTTCGTTTTTTATGTACTCCACTGCGAGCTCGAAGTTCTTAAACGAATTTTCTGTTTCTTCGGATAATCTTCTGATTAGATCATGAAGAAGCCATTTAAAATGGTGGAAAGCAACTGAAGGACCTCCTTTACCTATTCCGACTCGTTTATCACGATCAATACAGTAAGTCATGTCAATGTTTTCCATTTTCTTCCATGCTTTGTCAAGATCTTCTATAATTTTACTCTTCGATAGCCCCAATATGTTATCAATGCGACTCTGATCAAGGCGTAGCTTATCTTTTGTTTGAACTTCAGAAGATTTTGTAGCTTTTAATGCCAAATCATATGAATCTTTCTGAGAATGCATGTTACTCATATTTGCCACAAGATTATTCTTGATTGAGTTTTCAGATTTTCTTATAGTGTTGTTTATTATATTAAAAGAAGTTGTGAGAGCATTGATTCCCTCCTCATAAGTATTTGCTTTACTCGAAGTCTTACCTTCATTCTTAAGTCCGTCTAGAATCTCAAGGCTGAGACCCGTGGAATCTAAAGCTAGTTTAGTAGCCGGGTTGCCCACGAATAGTTTGAACCCCTCCATTGCGTACTTGGCAATCTTTAAGACAGTATCAAGTTCTCCTGACTGACTGTTGGCAACCTTGTTGAAAAGAGTGATACTTTGAGTAACTGTGCTCACAACAGACTCGCGCGCTTTTGCAAAGATTCCCTGCTCTGATCCCAGTGTGGATCCCCAAAATACCGTAGCGGTTGAAAGATTGTTTACTATTTTACCTAGATTTTCTATTATTATAGTTTTGAAAGCTTCTACAGTAGTGCCCCCCATTTCCACAAGTTCTTCATGGATAGACTGTACCTTGGTTTGTATGTTGCCGCTTGGAACTATTTTTCCGCCTGTTATACTTGATCTATCTGCGAGTGTAGAAACAATCTGTCTACACTCGTTCATTTCATACTCAATTCGTTTAGGCTTGGGCAGACCTATCCAGGGTTCGAGAATCTTCTTGATCTCTTCTCGAACTGATTCAAATTCTGAAGTGAAGTCGCCGTCGTCACATTGCGTCTGTCCAAAGTTTGTCGTTGTCGTTGATGCTTTTCCTCCTCCTTCACCGTCTGAGTTTGGGCGTGTGATTCGTGTCGTTGATCCTCCGCCTGCGCCTGAATTAACAGTTATCAGGTAGTGGTCTTCGGCGAGTGTGAAAAGCGCCGGAGATGGTGCTAACTTGTCACGCACATAGGCGTCTATTGCTGCCCTTTTGAGGCTGCCGATCAACTCTGGAAGGTTGTCGTAGGTCGCGTCGGGAAAGTCGAATATATATGGTTCGCTGAACACCTTTTCGAGGGTCTCGCCATTGTTCTTGTCGTCAGAGGTCATTGTTTTCTCCTTAAGGCTATGGTCTGAATGCGCGGGTGTGAATGAGTTTCTTTTGGATGTAGGTTTTAGATAAGGCTTTGTTTGACCGGCGTGCCGTCAAACAAAGCGGGACGATTCAGTTGTGGGAACTGCGAATGCCTGATCGATCGTTGTGATCGAGTGGCGTCGCAGCACTAAGTGAAGGCGTGGCATGCTGAAATTGCAGCGCCGGGCCGATTGGCTTCAGCAAGTAAAATCCGCGAGTTTTCAGTTGTGTGAATCGACGTTATGGGTTGTACTGATGTGAGCTTGCGACGCCCATTCGTGGGATTCGTTCGCCCGACGGTCACTAGCCTATAGTGCGGAAAGAATCGACGCAAGCCCTTTCTTTAGTTGTGAGTTGTTTCACTTTAGATTAGGAGCGGTAGCGGTCTGGCGGTTGTCCGTTTTGGGGTCCGTGCCTTGGCGCGCATTCGCCCTTAGGCGGGCGACATCCCCTCAGCCAAACGTCGAGGAATCGTGCCCGATTGGCGTAGGAGCCGGGTTGAGCTCGGCCCTTTCAGCGGGATTGAGGGGGTCTGCGGTCAGACGCCGTCGCTGATTGGCTTGCTGCGTGGGAAGCACTTTAGCGACGCCAAAAGAGCTTCCGCCTCCTGTCGGTCGCTCGGCCTCAGTTTGCGTGCGCTTTAGACTGTTTGCGTGCTACTTGGATTTTTTGGCGTGCGGGCTGGTTCGCACCGTCCAAGTCGCTGTCCAAGTGGAAGTGTTCCGCAAGCTGCGCCTGGCCTGTCTGCGTAGAGGCCAGTTCCAACGCAGAGCCTCCGTGAGGGAGTAAGTAACGCCTGGCCTGTTTGCAAGGAGGCTAGTCAATCGCCTCGTTCCGTTCAGCCTTCAGCCGCGACGACGCGGACCTCGATCCGCTTTCCATTCGGCAGGTCCATCGCCACGACGTCGCCGTCGCTCAGCCTGTGGCCCCGCCGGGTTTCGACGACGCCGTTGACGACGATCTCTCCAGCTCTCACCAGCTCGGCGGCCTCAGCGCCGCTTCCTGCCAGAGAGGCGTACTTGACAAACTGCCCGAGTCTGATCGGCAGATTGACTTCGACGTCTTCCATCGTTCCTCCTGTGTGACGGTGTCGGGTACTCGAAGAGCAGGTTCTCCTCGGCGCCGCGCGGGCGGCTTGGCAGGCTGAAAGCCTCCGGGCTCAAAGGTTAGGTCCCCGCGTCGGCCGGGGCGTTCCCGAACCCGAACGGCAGGATCTCGAACCCGGTTGGCGGGTTCATGGACCTGGGCTGCAGGTTTCCGGACAACGCGCCCACAAACCCCGTCGGCGGGCTCTTTCGGACCAGGGCGACTGGCCTTTAAACCTGGGCGGTTGGCTCCACCGGATGGTCCTCGGGTTCGCAGCCGCGACGTTTTTTCCTTCTGCGGGAAAGGATACAGCCCACGGCCGCGGCAAGCGCCAAAGCGCAGAAGACGGCGATTCCCGCGGGGGAGCCCGCCGCTGCGGCCACGGCGGCATTCCACACGGCAAAGCCGACGGTCGAATAGATGAGCGCCCAGGCCAGCCACCCGGGGAATGCAGCCAGATTGTATTTGGGCCACGAAAGCCCGACGACCCCCGCCGCGACGTTGACGACCGTCTGAATCCCAATCGTCAGGTAGGCCAGGGAAATGACGATCCACCCGCGTTTCTTGATGTTGTCCATCGCCCGCTGCGTTCGCTTTGCGTTGGCCCACTGCCACGCTCGGCGTCGAAAGCCGCCCGACGGCTCTCTGCCGGAGATCGTCGCCCGTCTGCCGTAGCGCCCGATTCCGTAGACGAGGTTCGATCGCGACGCAACGAGCAGCGTCAGCGTGAGGAAGACGAGAGGGAACGGCCCCGTCGACGTGAATTCGCCGATGCTCTTGAACATGTCCAGATTGTAACCCAAACGTCTTTGCGACACTATCGTGAGGGTACCGGACTAAACGTTGCAGTTGCAGAAGAATCTATGCGACGCCTTCAAGCTTCGCCTCCTGTTTCCCAGCGGAATCATTGCGGTAGGGCATGCTCATTGCCTTGAACGGCCGTCTCGCTTCGCGGTTGGCGTTTACGGTCTTGTCGCAGGCGCCCGACACTTGCGCAGACGTCCGCCGCTTGGTCCACAGGAGCCTGCCGCCCCGCTCAGCGGCGTTTCGTCCCGCTTGGGTCAGCGGCGCTTCTCCCCGCCCGCGCACGTCGAGCACGTTCCCATGAGCTCGAGGGTGTGCTCGACGTCCACGAAGTCCGCCTCGGCGGCGATCTGCCGCGCCCACGCCTCGATTTGAGGGCCGGCCACTTCGACCGTTCTTCCGCATATTCTGCAAACCAGATGGTGGTGATGCTCGGTGGAGTCGCAGGAGCGGTAGAGGAGCTCAGAATCGGTGCGCAGAACATCGACTTCCCCCTCGTCCAAGAGGACCTGGAGGGTGCGGTAGACGGTCGCCAATCCGATCCTGGAGCCCGACTTCGCGAGGTCGTCGTGCAACTGCTGCGCGGAAACGAAAGAGGAAAGCTCCTCCAGGCGTTTTGCTATCGCCTGGCGCTGGGCTGTGTTTCGTGTTCGTCCCATGTGACTGCTTTCTTCGGCCTGCGGCGGATGCAGAGCGCGAGAACGGCGCGGCCTGTCGCGACAATTGTATATGTTCCGATAAGCAGGGTCACGATCGTCGCTCCGGGCGCGAGCCTGACGAAATAGGTGGTTGCGAGCCCGACGACGCAGGCGAGCACCCCCAAGGCCATGGCGATCCCCATCGTTCTGTTGAACGACGAGGAAAGCAGCTGCGCGATGGCGACCGGAACGATCATGATCGCCGAGACCAGGAGCACGCCGACCACACGCATGGCCACCGAAACCGTCAGAGCTGCGACCACGGCGACGAGGATGTTGAGCGTTCTCACGCGCAGGCCGCAGGCCTTCGCAAAGTCCTCGTCGTGTGAAAGGGAGAAAAGGGGGCCGCGCAGGCCCAGCCCGAAAAGCAGGACGAAGGCCGAGAGAACCGCGGTGTAGAGGACCTCGTCGGGGGAGACGGTCGCGATCGAGCCGAAAAGGTAGCTCGTCAGCTTCTCCGTGTTCCCGCCGGCCAGCGAGATGATGATGACGCCCAGGGCGATTCCCCCGTAAAAGAGCATCGCGAGGGCGACGTCGCCGCCCGTGCGCCCTTGGGCGCGCACAACCTCGATGAGAACTGCGCCGATGACCGACGCCGCGATAGCCCCCGGTATCGCCAAGGAGTCTTTCGGGTCGAGGCCGAAGACGCTCGCCGCCAGCCAGCCGACGGCCACTCCCGTCAAGGCGACGTGCCCGATCCCGTCGCCCATGAGGGCCATCCCGCGCTGAACGAGGTAGGTGCCGACCACCGGCGCGGAGACCCCCACCAGTATGGCGACGACGAAGGCCCGCTGCATGAACGGCGCCTCGAGCATCTCTCGGATCGTTTCAAGCGTCACGATGGATCCATCCTCAGAGTCGGTGCGTGGTGTGCCTGCCAATCGGCGGAGTCGTGCGGGTGGACGTGGTCGTGCTCAGGATGGTCGTGGCCCGGAGGCGGCGGGGGAGGCGCGCCGTCGTGAACGACGCGCCCGCCCTCCAACACGACGGCCCGCTCGACTATCGGCTCCAATTCGCCCATCTCGTGGAGCACGGTGACCAGCGTCGTGCCGCGCTCGCGAAGCTCGGAGAGGATCGAGGCGAGTGCCCGCCTCGAATCACGGTCGATTCCCGCCAGGGGCTCGTCCAGAAAGAGCAGATCGGGCTCGCGCACGAGCGCCCTGGCGATGAGCACCCTTTGCGCCTGGCCTCCGGAGAAAACCTGGACGTGGTCGCGGGCCCTGTCCTCGAGGCCGACGGCGGAGAGGGCCTCCAACGCCTTGCGCTTGGCCCTCGGGCCGACGTCGGCCCACAGGCGGCCCCGCCCGAGCAGCCCCGAGCGGACGACCTCCAGGGCCGTCGCCGGAACGCCCGATGAGGCGGTCACCCGTTGAGGGACGTACCCGATCCGAGACCAGGGAACGGACCTTCTGAGAGCGACGCTCTCGCCGAAAAGCTCGACGTTTCCGGCGGAGGCCGGAACGATGCCGAGAATGGCGCGCACCAGCGTCGATTTGCCCGAGCCGTTGGCGCCCAGGAAGGCGACGGATTCGCCTGAGGAGACGCTCAGGGCCACGTCGTCGAGGATGCGCGAGCCGCCCAAATGGACGGCGAGGCCCTCCACGGCCACGGGAATGGCGTTCATCGTTCTCCTGTCTGCGCGCCGATCATGCGTTCGTCGGCACGGCGATCCTATGCTCTGCGGGCACGGCAATCATATGTCCGTCCGCATGTCCGTCGGCGCCCCGGGCACACGCCCGTCTGCGTGCCGACCGTGCGCCACCGGCCTCGCGCGGTCACCTGGTCACTTGCAGGCGAGGGCCTTCTTGAGCGCCGTCAGGTTGTCCGTCATGGCCGCCTCGTAGTCGCCCTTCTCGGGCTTGGACTCGAGCGGGCTGAGAACGGCGGTGACGGTTTTGGTCTCCTTCGCGAGAGTCTCGGCGGGCTTGCCGCTGACGAGCTCCTCGGTGAAGATCGTCGTGGTCCCGTTCTCTTGGACGTACTTCTTGACCTTGGCCAGCGTGGCCGGGCTCGGCTCGGACTCCGGGTCGATTCCGGACAGGCCCACTTGGGAGAGCTTGTAACGGTCCGCCAAGTAGCCGAAAGCGGTGTGCGTCGTGACGATCGAGCGGCGTTCGCAGGTGGCCAGGCCGGTCTGGAAGGACTTGTCGAGCCCGTCGAGCTTCTTCTGAAGAGCCTCGTTGTTCTTCTTGTAGGCGTCGGCGTGGCCGGGGTCCTTCTTCGAAAGCTCGGCCGCGATCGCATCGGCGGCGCGCTTCATCCGAGCGGGGTCGAGCCAGAAATGAGGGTCGGCGGCGTCGTCGCCGTGATCGTGGCCCTCCGCGTGGTCGTGTTCTTTCCCGTCTTCGTGGCCCTTTTCTCCGTCCTCCTTCTTGGCTTCGCCGTCTTTCTTGTCGCCGTGCTCGTGCTCGAGGAGGCCTTCGTGGTGGACCAGGTTGACGTTTTTCGTCAGATCGACCGCCGACACATCGCTCAGGGAGCCGACGGCGTCGTCAAGAGACGGCTGGAATCCCTTGACGTAAAAGAGCGCCTTTGTTTTGTTCAGCTCGGCGATCTGCTTCGTGCTGATTTCGAAGTCGTGCGGCTCGACGCCCGCGGGGGTGACGGAAGAGACGTCGACGTGGTCGCCGCCGATCTGCTGCGTGAGCCACTGGATCGGATAGAAAGAGGCGGCCACTTTCAGTTTCCCGGAGGATCCGCCCTTCGAACCGTCGGAGGAATCCGAGCAGGAGGCAAGCCCGAGGGCGAGGGTCAGCGCGGACATGGCCGCGACAATGCGTGTACGATGTCTATTAAACATGAGAACCATTATCAACCTTGCCTTGAAATGCTGTCAAAAGATGCCTCTTGTTTGCCGACGGTCTGCGTCGTCTGAAGCAATTTTCTAACTGCGGAAGCGGTTATACGGCCAATCCGGCGGTTTGCCCTTGGGCGTTCTCCGATCGGCAAGGCTCCGATCAGGGGATTGCGGGCTGTGTGGAAAACCCCATCCTCGGCCGGCGTCGCGCGGGCGATCGCCGGTAGAATCGAGAGGACTCCGCGTCATCCAGGCGCGGCAACGAAAGGAGCGCAGCTCTATGGCCAAGCAGGCCCCCTCGAAACTCGACAGCGTCATCGCCCTGGCGAAGCGGCGCGGCTTCGTCTTCCCTTGCGGCGAGATATACGGCGGCACGAGATCCGCGTGGGACTACGGCCCGCTGGGCGTCGAGTTGAAGGAGAACATCAAGCGGCAGTGGTGGCGGCACATGGTCACGTCGCGCGACGACGTCGTCGGCCTCGACTCGTCAATCATTCTTCCCCGCGAGGTGTGGGTCGCTTCAGGCCACGTCGGCGTCTTCAACGATCCCCTCACCGAGTGCCTTTCGTGTCACAAGCGCTTCCGCGTCGATCAGATGCAGGAGGAATTCGCCGCGAAGAAAGGGATCGAAGACCCCGATTCGGTGGAGCTCGCCGAGATCGCCTGCGGCAATTGCGGCACGCGCGGCCAATGGACGGAGCCCCGCGACTTCAACATGATGCTCAAGACCCACCTGGGGCCGGTCGAGGACGAATCGGGCCTCCACTATCTGCGACCCGAGACGGCGCAGGGCATTTTCGTCGATTTCCAGAATGTCATGACGTCGGCCCGCAAGCGCCCCCCGTTTGGAATCGGGCAGATCGGAAAGTCCTTCCGCAACGAGATCACGCCCGGAAATTTCATTTTCCGCACGCGCGAGTTCGAGCAAATGGAAATGGAATTTTTTGTCAAGCCCGGAACCGACGAGGAATGGCACCAGTATTGGATCGACGAGCGGCGCAACTGGTACGTCGGCCTGGGAATCGACCCCGAGAATCTTCGGCTGTACGAGCATCCGCAGGAGAAGCTCTCCCATTATTCCAAGCGGACGGTCGACATCGAGTACCGTTTCGGCTTCCGCGGATCCGATTGGGGCGAGCTCGAAGGGATCGCCAATCGCACGGACTTCGACCTGTCGACGCACACCAAGCATTCCGGCAAAGACCTGTCCTATTTCGACCAAGCCAGCGGCGAACGTTGGATTCCCTACGTCATTGAGCCCGCGGCCGGTCTGACTCGCTCCCTCATGGCCTTCCTCGTCGAGGCCTACGCGGAGGACGAGGCCCCCAACGCCAAGGGCGGGGTCGACAAGCGCGTGGTGCTCCGGCTCGACCCGCGCCTCTCGCCAGTCAAGGCGGCCGTTCTTCCGCTTTCGCGCGACGAGCGGCTTTCGCCGTTGGCGCGCGAGCTGGCGGCTGCGCTCCGCAAGAACTGGAACGTCGATTTCGACGACGCCGGCGCCGTCGGCCGCCGCTATCGCCGCCAGGACGAGATCGGCACGCCTTTCTGCATCACCGTCGATTTCGACTCCCTCGAAGACCGTTCCGTGACCATTCGCGACCGCGACACGATGGAGCAAGTCCGCCTTCCGATCTCCGACGTCGAGGGATGCCTCGCCGGTAAGCTGGTTGGGTGTTGACGGGCCACGGCCATTCGCATTCGGGCCCCCTGGACATCGCCCCGGGGGCTCGCAGGCGCGTTTCGGCGATTCTGGCCGCCGTCGTCCTGCCGTTGGGTATAGCCACAGCCGTTCTGCTCGTGGCCCTGTGGCCGAAGGGGGAGACGCCCGTCGGCTCGCGGCCCCTGTACTCCAACGGCGCGCAAGCCGTGACGGGCGAGGTCACGTCGGTCGGCAAAGTCGATTCCTCTGGCCAGACGCCCGTGAAGATGAAGGTCGACGGCGTGGACGTGCCCGTCCACGTCCCGCCGGAGATCATTGCCAACGGGCTCGACGTCGGCGACGAGATTCGGGCGATCTTCAATCCCGCCGCCCTCGAAAGCGGCACGGCCTACGTTTTCACCGATTTCGTCCGCACCCATCAGATGCTGTGGCTGTTGGCCGTGTACGTCGCAGTGGTTTTGGCGGTGGCGCGGTGGAAAGGCGCCATGGCCCTCGCCGGCCTCGGCGTGTCCCTCGCCGTCGTCGGGGCGTTCATGGTGCCCGCGCTGACGGTCAGCGAGCATCCGGTGCTCGTCATACTGGTCGGCGCCGCGGCGATGATGTTTGCCTCGATCTACTTGGCCCACGGGATTTCGATTCGAACGACGACGGCCGTTATCGGCACCTTCGCGGGACTGGTCATCACGACGGGCGTGGCGTGGTGGGCCGTCGGGGCGGCCAATCTCACGGGCGCCCTTTCCGACGACGCGCGCATCCTGGCCGGCGAGCTGCCCAACGTCCAGCTCCAGGCGATTCTGCTGGGCGGGGTCATCCTCGCCGGACTCGGCGCGCTCAACGACGTGACGATCACGCAGGTCTCCACCGTGTGGGAGCTCCACACGGCGAACCCGCGCCTGACGCGCCGAAGGCTCGTCAGCCAGGGAATGGCCGTCGGACGCGATCACATCGCCTCGACCGTCTACACGCTCGCCTTCGCCTATGTCGGCACGGCTCTCACGCTGCTCGTCGCGGCGGCGCTCATGCAACGGCCCGCCGCCGACCTCGTCCAGCTCGGTGAAATCGCCGAAGAGATCGTGCGCACCTTGGCCGCGTCCATCGGCTTGGTGCTCGCCATCCCGCTCACGACGGCCGTCGCCGCCGTCCTCGCTCCCGTCGCTCCGACGGCCGCACGGTCAGCCGACGACGATCCCGAAGGCGATTCGGGCGACGGCGACGCGGAGGAAACCGGCGACGCGCAGGAGGCCTGGAACGAGGCCGACGGAATCTGGGACGAGGAAGCCTGGGACGGCGAGCCGGCCGGCGGCCGGAAAGCGGGCAGCCCCTATGCCCGCGACCGTTCCGAAGAATTCGAATACGACGGCGCCGAGATAGACAGGGCGACTCGGGGAGACGGCCCATGGCCGCGATGAGGGCCGCTCTGTCGCCGGCGCCGAAAGCCCCTGCGCCGCCAGCGGTGAAACCCGTTGCGGCTGGCGCGTCCGGCCTGGCCTTCGGGCCATTGCGCCTTCGAACCCCCGTCATGCTGGCGCCCATGGCCGGCGTGACCAACCCACCCTTCCGTCGACTGTGCAGAGAACAGGCCGAAGAGGGCCTCGCCTTGGCCGGGGCCGATCCCGCGCCGCGGGGGCTCCCGGGAACCGACGCGCCAGGCGGCTTATGGGTGTGCGAGATGATCACCTCGCGGGCTCTCGTCGAGCGCAACCCCGAGGCGATGAACATGATCAAACCCGATCCCGGGGATCCGGTCCGCTCGATCCAGCTCTACGGCGTCGAGCCGAAAACCTCCGCCGCCGCGGTGGCAATGCTGGTCGGCGAGAACAAGGCCGACCACATCGACCTCAATTTTGGCTGCCCCGCGCCGAAGGTGACCCGCAAGGGCGGGGGATCCGCGCTTCCGTGGAAGCTTGACCTCTTCCGCGAGATCGTTTCGGCCGCCGTCGAGGCCGCCCGGCGCGCAAGCGCAGGTCGCGACGTCGAAGTGCCCGTGACGGCGAAGATCCGAGTGGGAATCGACGACGGCCACACCACTTTCCTCGACGCCGCGAGAATCGCCGAGGATGCGGGAATCGCAGGCCTCACGCTGCATGCGCGCACGACGGCCCAGCATTATTCGGGCAGCGCCGATTGGGGGCGCATCGCCGAGCTGGCGGAGGCCACAAGCCTGCCGGTGCTGGGAAACGGAGACGTTTTCGAGGTTGAGGACGCGGTGCGCCTCATGGCCGAAACAGGGTGCGCCGGCGTGGCCGTCGGGCGAGGATGCCAGGGCAGGCCGTGGCTATTTCGCGAGCTCGCAGCGCGCCTGCACGGGTGCGGAGAGGTTGCCCGGCCGGGGCTGAGCGACGTCGTCGCCATGATCGAAAGGCACGGCCAGCTTTCCTACGAGCACTTCAACGGGGACGAACACCGGGCCATGAGGGAGCTGCGCAAGCACATCGGCTGGTACCTGCGCGGATTCGCGGTGGGAGGCGAGAGCCGCAGAGAGCTTGCGCTCGTGTCGACCCGCGAGGAACTCCACGACCGCCTGGCGCGGCTTGACCTTGACCAGCCCTACCCGGAGGCGGCCGAAGGCCCGCGCGGGCGGGCCGGCGGGCCGAAACGCCCGCACGTTCCCGACGGGTGGCTCGATTCGCGCGAGCTGAGCCCGGCGGACCGGGCAAGAATCGCACGGGCGGAAATCAACGTCTCGGGAGGTTGAATGAACGCGCGCGAACGCTGGATCGACGAAGCGGCGAAAAAGTCGAGCCGCACCGAATTCGAACGCGACCGCGGAAGGGTGCTCCATTCCTCCGCGCTTAGGCGGCTCGGCGCAAAAACCCAAGTGCTCGGGCCCGAATCGGACGATTTCATCCGCACGCGCCTGACCCATTCCCTCGAGGTCGCCCAGATCGGTCGCTCCCTCGCGATCAACCTCGGCGCCGACCCTGACATCGTCGAAACCGCCTGCCTCTCCCATGACCTCGGCCATCCGCCTTACGGGCACAACGGCGAGCGGGCTCTCGCCGACGTCGCCGCATCGATCGGCGGATTCGAGGGAAACGCCCAGACCTTCAGGATTCTCACGCGACTGGAGCCGAAGATGATCGCGCCCAGCGGGCGGCGCGTCGGACTCAATCTCACTCGGGGCACGCTCGACGCCGTCGTCAAATACCCGTGGGGCGAGGGCGAGGGCCCCCTTCGCGAGGACGGATCGCCAACGCCGAAGTTCAATTTTTACTCGGACGACGCCGATGTTTTCGCCTGGGTGCGCGATGGAGCCGGCGAAGGCAGATGCGTCGAAGCCCAGATGATGGACCTCGCCGACGACATCGCCTACTCGACCCACGACGTCGAAGACGGAATCGTGCGAGGGCTCGTCCGCACGGATCGGCTGCGAGACCCGGCCGAGCAAAGTCGGATTGTCGAGGCCACCTGCCGCTGGTACGGCTTCGCCGACGGCGACGCGCTGGGCGCCGCGCTTGAACGCCTGCTGCGCCAGGAGAGCTGGCCGGCCGAATTCGTCGGGACCTACGCGCAATTGGCGCGGGTCAAGGACCTGACGAGCGATCTCATCGGACGCTTCATATCGGGAGTGTGCGATGCCACCGCCTCCGCCCACGGAACCGGATCCCTCCGCCGGCACTCCGGCGGCCTCGTCATTCCCGAGGCGACCCGCGAAGAGATCATGCTGCTCAAGGGACTGGCCGTCTACTACGTGATGCTGCCGCGCGAGAGCGAGCCCCTCTACTACGAGCAGCGCACGGTCGTCTACGATCTGGTGGACGCGCTCAACGGCAGCCCCGAGCGGCTGGAGCCGCAATTTCTCGAACAGTGGAATATGGCGGGCGGGGATGCGTCGGGGAGGCTTCGCGCCGTCGTCGACCAGGTTGCGAGCCTGACGGACCAGTCCGCCCGCCAGTGGCACTCGCGCCTGTGCGGCTTCCTGCGGAACTGACGCCGGACGGTTTGCCGAGGCCGGATCGCGAGGCTCGCTTGGCCTGCCGGGCGGCTCGGACGGTTTGTCGGACGGCCCGGATAGAATGGTGGCATGGCGGGGTTGATCAGGCGAGAGGACATCGACGAGGTTCGTTCGCGCACGCGGATTGAGGACGTCGTCTCCCAGTATGTCCAGCTGCGCCCCGACGGCGTCGACTCACAAAAGGGCCTGTGCCCCTTCCACGATGAGAAAACGCCCTCCTTCCACATCCGGCCGCACATCGGCAGGTGGCATTGTTTCGGATGCGGCGAAGGAGGCGACGTCATCTCCTTCGTCGAACGAATCGAGCATGTGTCTTTCGTCGAAGCGGTGGAGATCCTCGCCCGAAAGGCCGGCGTGGAGCTTCGCTACGAGAACGACGGGCGGCGCGAACGCGGCGACTCCGGGGCCACGCGCCAGCGCCTCATCGACGCCCACCGGGTCGCGGTGGACTTCTACATGGCCCAGCTGGCCTCCCCCCAGGGCGAGGCGGGGCGGCGGATGCTCGACCAGCGCGGCTTCGACGCCGCAGCGATCGAGCGCTTCAAGGTCGGATACTCGCCGAACTCGTGGGACGGCCTGCTCAAAGAGCTGCGGCGCCGCGGATTCACCGAACGTGAAATAGCCGCCTCGGGGCTGGCGAGCCAGGGAAACCGCGGCCAGTACGACCGCTTTCGCGGGCGCCTCATGTGGCCGATCATGTCGATCACCGGCGACCCGATCGGCTTTGGCGCGCGCAAGCTTTCGGATGAGGACAACGGCCCGAAGTATCTCAATACGCCGGAGACCGCGATCTACAAGAAGTCCCAGGTGCTCTACGGGCTCGACATGGCCAAGCGCGCCATCTCCCAGCAGCGGAGAATCGTCGTCGTCGAGGGGTACACGGACGTCATGGCGGCCCAGCTCGCGGGCGTCGAGACGGCCGTCGCCACGTGCGGCACCGCCTTTGGCTCCGAGCACGTCAAGGTCGTGCGCAGGCTCATCGGCGACGGGGCCGATCCGGCTGCGGGGGTGATCCTGGGGTCCGGGGCGGCCTACGGCGGCGAGGTCATCTTCACCTTCGACGGCGACGCCGCCGGCCAAAAGGCCGCGCTCAAAGCCTTCCAGGAAGATCAGGCCTTCGCCGCGCAGACCTTCGTCTGCGTCGCGCCCGAGGGAATGGATCCGTGCGAGGTGCGCATGAACTACGGCGATGAGGCGGTGCGCGAGATCGTGGCGGCCCGCCGCCCGCTGTTCGAGTTTGCGATTCGCTCGGTGCTGACAGGCCTGCCGTTGAACAGCGCCGAAGGGAGGACCGCCGGGCTCCGCGCCGCCGCGCCGATGGTCGCTTCGATCCGCGACAGGGTGCTTCGCGGCGAGTACACGAGGCAGCTGGCGGGGTGGCTCGGCATGGACGAGGGCACCGTTCGCCGCGCCGTGCTTTCCTCCGGCCGCAGGCCCGCTTCCGGACGGCGGCAGGAAGGCGGACAGAGACGGCCGAACGGCGGCGCTCAGGACGGGCAGGAGCGCCCCGCCCCCGTTCTCGCGCCGAGGGCGACGGTGCGGGACCCCGTGGAGAGGGTCGAGAGGGAGGCCCTCGGGATATACCTTCAGCTGCCGGGCCTCGCGGGCTCGGCGCAGATGGACGAACTGCCCTCCCAGACCTTCACCGTGCCCGTCCACCGCCGCGTGCACGAGGCGATCCGGGCCGCCGGGGGCGCCGCCTCCTACGACAAGCGCGTCGCCGAGCTTTCGGCGAACGGCGTCCCTTTGGAGAAGGCGGAGGAGGCCGCCGCCGGGTGGTACGTCGAGAGGGTCATTGAGAACGCCGACGACGTCGTCGGCCGAGCCGTGGCTCAGCTCGCCGTCGAAACGCTTCCCGAGAGCCGGCCAGACCGAGTCGAGCGGTACGTGTGGGGGATAGCCGTGTCCCTCATCAGGCAGGGAATCACCCGCCAGATCGGCGATCTGCGCTCGCGACTGCAGCGCACGCCGCCCGACGACCCGCAGTATTCCGCGCTGTTCTCGCGGCTCATCGAGCTGGAGGAACAGCGCCGGGCGTGCGACGCTCAAATCGAGTGATCTACGCTGCTGCGAATCGCGGTGACGCCGTCGAGGAAATCCGGCTAAGATATGAGGGCCGGTTTCCGGCGCGCCCCTGTAGCTCAGTTGGTTAGAGCAGTGGACTCATAATCCATCGGTCGCGGGTTCAAGTCCTGCCGGGGGCACACCAGAGAGGCGAAGCCGTAAAGTCGCCTGGAGTTTTCGGCCTTGAAACGGAACGGCGTCAGTCGCCGAAAAGCTTCGTCAGAGAATCGTCGGCCACGCGCGAAGGGCGGAATTCGACGATTGCGTGCTTGGCCAAGCCGCGAAGGGCAAATGGGTCGTTCGCCACCGCAGCCTCGATTTCTTCACGAGGACGGTTCGCCGCGAGAATCACTCCGCCCGTGCGCGGCTCGAGACGCCCTGACGCAAGGAAGCGACCTGCGGCATAGTTTTCATTGAGCCAGATTTTATGTGCGTCGAGGGCTGAGTCGATGTCTTCCAATTCGGACGTATAGTCGATGAGGATTACATACATGCCGAGATTTTAAGGCACTTTCGTCTTTGCGCGCGACGGCCCTTTCGAGGCCCTGCTTGGGGAGAGCAGACCATCGCGAGAGGGATGCGGGGCCTTTAGGATGGCAGCATGAAGATGAACAACATAGTCGCATGTGTGCCCGTGTCCAATATTGAGGAGGCAGTCGCCTGGTATCAGGCCGCCTTCGAGCTCGGCGCTCCGCATTCGATGCCGATGGAAGGGATCGTCGAGTTCAACCTCGGCCGCTTTTGGCTCCAGCTTTTCGAATCGCCCGAGACGGCCGGCGCCGAGGGCATCACGCTCGTTCTGGGAGTCGACGACGCCCGGGCGGAGCAGCAACGTCTCGCAGACCTCGGATTTTCGGTGACCGAGATCGAGACGATCGACGAAGTCGTCGACGTCTTCAATCTCATCGATCCAGACGGCAATGCCTACTCGATCGTCCTCGAGGCCGCGGTGGACTGAGAGCGGCGAGGCGGGCTGAGAAATCTCCAGCCCGCCCCGGACCTTCCTACGGAAGCCGACATTCACGCGGCCTCGTTGCCGAGCTCGCGCGTGCAGGAGCCTCGGTCGCCGGCCCGGTCGCTTTGACGCGTCGCCGATCAGCGGGCCGTCGGCTCAGTCAGCCGAGGCCTCGGATCCGCCGTCGTCTTCACGCCGACCCATCTTCGTTTGGCACGTTGTCTTTGCCTTCGCCGCTCGCGTCTTGGGCGCTTCCGCTTTCGCCTCGTTCCTCGGATCGGCCTTCGCCGTTCGTCTGTTTCTCGGCCCGGCCGCCGGAATTTTTCTCCGGAGTCTCGCCGTTTCCCTCCGACGGATCTTCGTAGGTGGGGGCGTCGGGGTCGGTGGCGTTGATGGCGTCGTACGACGTCGGCAGATCCTCCTCGGCGGCGATGGGAATCTCCTCGGTTCCCGTCTGCGCGGCCAGCACCTCGCTGACCTTGGACTCGTATTCGCGCTTGCGCGCCTGCCGCGAGAGCCGGGTGAAGAACTTGTGCAGGTCGACCGTCGTCTCGATAGGCCGAGGCTTCGCCCTCCGGCTGTGGGTCGTCAGCTCGTCGAAGATCTCCGCCCGAAGGGCTCCCGAAACGTCGGTGACGATTGCCCGGGCAAACTCCTCGCCCCGGAGTCTGCGGCGTATCGCGTGCTCTGCAGCAAGCTGTTTCCACAGGGCCCAACACATGAGCACCATGACCACGGAGAACGGCAAGGCTGTGAGGATGGACAGCGTTTGCAGCGCCTTCATCCCCTCCTGGGAATCGCCGAATCCCAGCATGACGGCGGCAATGGCGCCGGACAGCGTCGCGAAGGTCAGGCGCGTGGCAAGAGGGGGGTTGGGGTTGCCGCCGGTCGAAAGCATCGACATGACGTAGGACCCCGAATCGGAGGAGCTGACGAAGAATATGATCACCACGATCATCGCCAGAATCGAGAGCCATCCGCCGATAGGCATCCCTTCGAAGACTCGGAAGAGTGCGATGTCGACGTTGACCGTCCCGTCGGGGCCAATGAGGTTTTTGGCGCCGAACATCTGCTGATAAAGGCCGTTTCCGCCAAGAATCGCAAACCACACGAACGTGACGAGCGTGGGGACGAGCATGACGCCGAGGACGAATTCGCGGACCGTCCGCCCTTTGGAGATGCGGGCGATGAAGACTCCGACGAAGGGAGACCAGCTGATCCACCAGCCCCAGTAGTAAACGGTCCACTGAGAGAGCCACTCGGCCCCCTTGGCTCCGGCATAGGGGTGGGTTTCGAAGGACATCGAGATGAAATTCTGGAAATAGCTGCCCGAGTCCGTGACGAATCCGTTGAAGAGGAAGACCGTGGGGCCGAGAATCGCCACGAGGACGACGAGCAAAGCGGCCAGAACCAGATTGAGGTTCGAAATGAACTTGATGCCTGCGTCCAGCCCGCTGGCGACCGACAGGGCCGCCATGCCGGAGATGACGGCCACCAAAAGGATGAGCATTCCGTTGTCGATGTGCCATCCGGCGAGGAAATCGAAGCCCGCCGCGACCTGTTTGACTCCGAAGCCCAGCGATGTGGCGATTCCCACGAGCGTTCCGATGATCGCTATGACGTCGATGACGTCGCCGAGCTTTCCGTTGACGCGGTCGCCGAAGATCGGCCGCAGCGTCGAACGGATCGAGACCGGAAGCCCTCGGCGGTGGACGGCGTAGGCGATGGCCAGGCCTACGACGACGTAAATTCCCCATGCGTGCAAACCCCAGTGGAGGAAGGACTTGGTCATGGCTTCCGATGCCCGGTCCGTCGCGTTCGCGGCGTTTGAGCTTGGGGCGGGCTTGCCGAGGTGGGAGAGAGGCTCGGCCGCGCCCCAGAACACGAGGCCGATGCCCATCCCAGCGGCGAAAAGCATCGAGAACCAGGAGGTTCGAGAGTACTCTGGCTCGGCGTCGTCCGGCCCGAGGATGGTGTCGCCCTTCCTCGAAAAGGCCAGGGCGAAGCCGACGACGACGAAGAGGGCGACCGCCAAAATGTAGTACCAGCCCACGTTCGACACGACGACTTTCGAAATGCGGGCAATGACGTCGTTGACGCCCTTCGGCCAGAGGGCGGCGAGGACGACGAAGACGAGGGTTATGCCGACTGACGGCCAGAAAACCTGGTGGCGCAGAGCCAGAGAAACGCGGCTTCGGGAAGAGAACGCTTCGAGTTCGGCTCCGTCCTCGGGCCGGAGGGACTTTTCGGTGTCAGGGGGCTCCATGCCGATCGATGCGTCGGCGGCTTCGACGTCTGTTGCGACGCCGCCGGTCTTCTCTTCATTTGCGCGATGTGGGGGTATGTTATGCGTGGACACAAGGAAACCTTCCTTTCGACCCGGATTTCTTTACCTTCCCATACTCGGCGGACAGCCCGCAATTTCAAGCTTTCGCTTCCGTGGAAAAGTCAGTGCAATATGACGGTGGCCGCTGGGAAAAGATGTCTTTAATTTCGTTTACGGATATTTTGATTGCCTAAAGGAGCGGGAGAAAGCTCACGGACGGCCTGCGCTGACTTCCCTTTGGCCGCTCGCAGGATACCATCGAACTATGCCGCATCGACCTCCAGCGCCTACCGGACGTCACTTCAAAGACGGACCGGAAAAAGCAGGCGTTCCCGTACGCCCGCAGGTGAGCCAGCCTGAGGAGCTCGATCCGGCCGAAGCCCGGCGCCGGGCGGCCGAACGGGCGGCCAGGGCCGCAGCAGCCTATGCCGCCCACACGGCCAACAGGGCCGCTTTTTTGGGAGAGGCGGAGGACACCGCCGTCATCCCGGTCACCCGGGAAGACCGAAAGCCGGGCGGCGAGGACGTCCGCGAACGCGCGGCAGAACGTGAGGAGCCGGCGCCCTCCGGCGCGCGCAAGGGCTCGGGCGAGGCCAAGAAACAGGCGGGCTCGCCCAAGAGCGTCGCACGCTCGTCCTTCGTCATGTTCCTGGGAAGCTTGGTTTCGCGTTTCCTGGGGCTCGTCCGCTCTCCGATCCTCCTTGGGGCGATCGTCGGCGTCACGACGCCGGCCGCCGACGCATTCGCCGTGGCGAACAAGCTGCCGAACCTCATTTACATGATCATCGTCGGAGGCCTTGTCAACGCCGTTCTGGTGCCCTCGATCGTTCGGGCGACGAAGGAGTCCAAAGACGGCGGGGAGGCCTTCCTCAACAAGCTTCTCACGCTCTCGATCGTCTCCCTCGGCTCGGTGACCTTCCTGCTGACCTTGGGCGCGCCTTTCGTCGCGAAGGTTTTCGCCTCCACGATGGAGGGCAAGTGGTTCAACCTCACCGTCGCCTTCGCCTATTGGTGTCTGCCCCAGATTTTCTTTTACGGCATGTACACGGTGCTCGGCCAGATCCTCAACGCCCGGGAGAACTTCGGCCCGTACATGTGGGCGCCCGTGCTCAACAACGTCGTGTCCATTGTGGGATTTCTCGGCGTTCTCGGCGTTTTCGGCGGGGCCGAACGCGGAGGCATCGAGGAATGGGATTCGACGCGGGTCATGCTGCTCGGCGGGGTCTCCACCGCGGGCATCGCGGTGCAGGCCTTGGTTCTCGTTTGGCCGATGCACAACTTGGGCATCCGCTATCGCCCCGACTTCGCTTGGCGGGGCTCGGGCTTGGGGGAGGCCGGGAAAGCGTCGTGGTGGATGCTTCTCATGATGGTCTCCGGCATGGTCCCCACGATGCTCCTGTCGAATGTGGCTGCAGGCGCCCGCAGCCGCGCCGAGAGAATGGGACTCAGCGGCGACGTCGCTGGCAACGCGGCCTATGACAGCGCGTACGCGCTCTATTCCATGCCGACATCGCTCATCGTCGTCTCGATCGCGACGGCGATGTTCACGAGGCTCACGAAGGCCGCCGTCGACGGCGACATGGCGAGGATGCGCCGGGACGCCTCCAAGACGCTGCGGATGGTCTCCACGCTCATGCTCCTTGCCTCTGCGGGCATGGTTGCCCTGGCGGTCCCCATCACGAGGATCCTCACCTTCACCGTTCCACCGGACCAGGCCGTGGAGCTGGCGAAGGTCCTCATCGCCATGTGCATCGGGCTGGTCGGAGTGGGCGCGGTGAGCGTGCTCGACCGCGTTTACTACGCCTTCGAGGACACGCGCGGCGCCTTCTGGATCAACTTGCCTTTCCTGCTGTTCGGCCTGGCGGGCTACTACCTGTGCAGCTTCATCGATCCGCGCTGGACGGTGGTCGGCATCGGCCTCGTCATGTCGGCGGCCAACATCCTCTCCGTTTTCGCCATGATCTACAAGCTTTCCCAGCGCATGGGGGGCCTTGACGAGGACAGGCTGCTTCGCGTCCACGTCAAGCTCCTGTGGATCGCCTCGGCCACGGCCCTGCTGGGCTGGCTCATACACGCCGTTTTCTTCGGCCCCATTTTTGCGCCCGTCGGATTCATTGGCGCAATCTTACGCTGCGCGGTGATCGGGCCGGTGCTCGTCGCTTTCTACCTCGGCCTCATGAAGGCGTTGAAGATGGAGGAGCTGAGCGTGCTCATGGGGCCGCTCACCTCGATCGCGCGAAAATTCGGGATCGGGAAGCGCCGGTGATCGGAAGGGGCGCAACGATCTCTAGGGCGCAGCGATCTTGAGTCAGACGCCGGCGGGCGGGACGGACGCGCGCAAAACAACCGAGAGCCACGCCGCGGCGAGGTTGGCGATCGCCGTCAAAGCGCGCCATGCCAAAGCAGGCGAGGCCGAAGCGGCGACGAAGGAAAGGAACGCAAACAAATGGGGGATGCCGTGAACAACTGCCGGAACGGCTCGGAAAACAGCGGTCTGGAAAGAGGTGCCGAGCGCGAGAGGCCGCAGACCGGGGGCGGGTCTCAGGCGCGCCCACGCCAGGGCCGCCTCGACGATCCCGTATGTGAGAAGCCGATCCTTCCGGTGGTCTTCGGATACGACATCGCCGCCTATAGCTTTGCCCGCATCTTCCACGAGGCGGCGAGGGTTCGCTCGCTCGTCGTCGCCGACGCCATGCGCGGTCCGATCGACCATTCTTCGATCTTCGACGTGCGGCTCGTGAGCAAGGGCTCGCTCGACGACGAGGCGGCTTTCCTCGACATCCTCGACGGCTTGGCGCGCGAGTTTTCCGACCGGCGCCTGATCCTCCTCGTCAACACCGACGAGGCCGTCGGCTTCGTCGCCCGGCATCGTGATTCTCTGAGCAGGGACTGGTTTCTTCCGTACGGAGACCGAAAGTCGGTTGAGACTGCGAATTCCAAGGCGGAGATGGCCGCGATCGTCGCCGGGCTCGGTTTGAGCGCTCCGGCGCGCACGCGGATCGACCTGCGGGAGCCCGCCTCCTGGGAAGGCGCACTGGAGGGCGTCACGTTTCCCGTCGTCGTCAAACCCGAGGAGGCGAGCGACCTCAGCCGTTACTGGAACCAGGGGCTGCGCAAGGTTTTGCCGCTCGACACGCGCGAGGCCGCGCTGGCGACCTTCGCGAAATGGCGCGAAGGAGGAGTGGACACGCGGCTCATCGTCCAGGAGCTCGTCCCGGGCGACGACACGACCCAGTGGGTCGTCAACGGATACGTGGACGCCCGGGGGACGGTCACGGCGTGCGGCTCTGGCAGGGTCATCCTCGGCCTCCACCAGCCCGAGTACCTTGGCAACGCCGGAATCATACTGACCGAGCACAATCCTGAGCTGATCGAACAGGCGAAGTCCATCGTCACGCGGACAGGGCTGCGCGGGTTCTTTTCGATGGACGTGAAGGTCGATCCGCGCGACGGCGCAGCCCGCTGGCTCGATCTCAATCCGCGCATCGGCCGCGGCCACTACTACCTCAAGGCCGCCGGCGTCGACCTCGCCAAAGCGATGCTCGCGGACATGGAGGAAAACTGGGCCGACGGCGCCTCTGGGGCCGGACTGGGGCAGGCCGACGGCGCAGAGCGCTTCCGCCAAAGCGATCCGCCCGGCGCCGATCCCGCCCTCGAAGGGGCGGCGTGCGCGACGAATGCGCGCGAGGCGATCTTCTGCATCATTCCGGCGTCGCTGGCCAATCGAAGGTACATTCGCGACGCGGACCTTTACGCGCGCGTGCGGCGGGCGAAGAAAGTCGGCGTCGTCAACCCGCTGGCGTATTCGGCGGACCGGAGCCTCAAACGGACGTTCTATCGCTTGGCCAACGGCTTCAACCAGCGGCGGCGGATGCGTGCGTGGTATCCCGAGCCGACCGACTCGGGATTCTGAGAATTCGGCGCTGCTCGGAATTCGAGGTTCGAACGCGCCGAAGCGCCTTCGCCTCTTCGGCGGAGGGCGTTCGTTCCTCAGTCGAGGGCGCCGGTCGCCTTGGCGAGAAGGGGATGGATCGGCAGAACATATGTGCCGACGAATTCTTCGACGTTGCCTCCGAGCCAGCGCTTGAACTTCAGCACGGGGGCGTCGGGCGCGGTCTCGTCGAAGATCCCGGACACGCCGAAGGTGTTGTAGACCGACAGTCCGTTGTCGCAAGCCCATTTGAACATCGCTCGCTCAACGGGATAGTCCCTCCCGTAGGCGGCAAAACGCTTGTCCATGCCGCCTAGCAGCAGAATGAGCTCGTCTCCGAAGCGGAAGCTCAGCGCGGCGTTGAACGGAATGCCGTCGCCGTGCTCTTCGAGGGTCTTGCGGGCCTGCTCCTCTTGAGAATCAAGCGTCGTCAAACGCTCGCGCAGCTGCTCCAGCTCCCTGTCCCTTGCCTTTGTGGCTTTGCGGCCTTCAAGCAATTCGATGCGCTTGAGCGACTCCTGCCGCTCGTCGGCGATCTGCTCGAGGTAGCGCGAGGGAAAGAGATAGGCGACGCACAGGAGCGCCCGCTCCGGCCCGAGTTCGCGCATGAGCTCGGTGTAGAACGCTCTGCTCGAACCGGAGATGCCGTGCATCGTCGTCCGATCGGCCGTCGATTCGTGGAGCTTGTCGAAGACGTCGAACTCCTCGGGCCGCAACAGGCGCGTCTCGACGCCGTAGCGCCCTTCGTTGTGGAAGCGCCGTCGCAAGCCTTTCGCCAAGGTCGCGGTGGCTTCGTCGAACGTCTTGCCCGATATGTCTTTCGTGTAGATGTATCGGATCTGTATGTCCGACTGCTCGTAGAACTCCTTCGTCAGGCGGGTCGCCCCCAGCTTGGCGAAGGTCTCCTGCGCCTTCGCCGCCACGGGGTTGTCTTTGACGACCTTGATGTCCTCGTAAAAGGCCCGCGGAAGCAGCGGATTGAACCGCAGGGCGAGCACCCGGGGGTTCTTCTTCAGATGGCGCTTCAAACCGGTGAAAAACGCTTCGATCGCGGCGGTGTCCTCCCAATCGAGCAGCGGTCCGTAGGCCAGTTGCGCCCTCCAGAAGACCTTCTTCCACGGCTGGTAGGCGAGCACGCCCGCCCCTGCGATTTTGCGTTCGGCGTCGTCGACGACGCCGACGTATTCGACCTTGTGCCCTTGCCTTTCGCGAACGCGGGCGAACTCAACGCTCTGGGGGATGAAGACTCGGGGGCGAGATTCCTCGAGGAAACGCGCATATGCCTTGGGGGTCAGTAGGACGAAACGCATGGAGTCCATCCTACCGGGAGCGAGGTCCGCGGAAGAAAGCCGAGGCGCTGCGTGTGCGGTGCGTCGAGGAGCTGCGCCCTAAGCCCGATTCGCGGAGGAAAGCTGACCGGTTGCTGTGCGAGTTTGCAGAGAATGCTGCGTTCATTACCGTTCGGCGAGCGGGGTAACCTAGGCCGATCGGCCGTGTTGCGGGGCTGCGCGGCTATTTCGACCCTGCAAAGTGCGGACTTTTCGGCAGCGGCATATGGGCCAGGCAAAATCGCTCCTGTAGTCTTTACGCATGGCTATGAAGCAACCGGACATGTCGTCTCTCACGCCCGAGGAGATCGCGCAGTTGCGCAAAGCGCAGAAGAGGCGCTTTATCTTGGCGCTCGCACTCGGAACGATCATGGCGATTCTCGGTTACTTCGCGGGCCAAAAATTGGCGGGAGGCGACACCAACGGAGCGGGCGCGGTGCACACCGACGCCGCGATCACGGCCGTGACGGGTGAGCGCACGCCTACCGCCGCGGACTTTGAGAGAACGGAATAATTGTGAAACGCAAAAAGTCCGGGGAAAAGCGTCGGACGCCCTCGGCGGTGGCGGCCCTGGGGGGCAAGCCGATTGAGATCGCGAGAATTGACGGAGACGCCGAAGCCTGGCTCGCCGTTTTCGCCGACAGGATCGCGGTGGCGACGGACAAAGAAACCGAAGAGCGGCACTGGTTCGAATTCGAACGTGCGACGTGGAGCGGGAACACATTGACGATGCCCTTCGTCGATTGGAACATTCCGGCTTTCGAGCTCAAGCTCGCCGACGGCGAAGAGGACATAGCGCTCGTCGTCCGAGAACGCCTCGAACGTTCGATCGTCGTTCGCCGCAGCTCCAAGTTGCCGTCGGGCGCCGAAGTTCGGGCGATGGTCAGACGCGACGACAAAGACGACCTGTTCACTCAGGTCATCATCGACGGACGCGCGAAAGAAGAGGACGAGCAGGCGATCGCCGAACTCGAAGAGACGCTGCGCGACATCGTCGGGCTCGAGCCCGACGGCGACGAAGGGTGGGGGGTCTCCGACGATCCCTCGCCGGAGTCGGCTCTGCGAGCAGACGACGCCGACGCGGCCGATCCTCAGGCGTCCCCAGAGGAGGCGGAAGGGGCCCGCAAAAAGGAGCCGGAAGAGGACTGCGCGGACGTCGAGGCAGCCGACGAGAAGTCTCAGACCTCGGTCGAAGCGGACGTTGTCTCGCCGGAGCCGCTCGCTGCTGCGCCTGCAGAATCCGTCGAGGAGGCTGAGGCCGCAAAAGCCCTTGAAGCCGTCGAGGCCGTTGGAGATGCGGAAAATGCCGAGGCCGCGGAAGTCCCTGAACCTGTCGAGGCTGCTGAGGTCGCCGGAGATGCGAGAGCGGATGAAGCGGTCGGTTCGGCGAACGGGCCCGAAGTCGGCGTCGCAGCGGCTGCGCAGGCCGCCGACGGCGGGTTTTCAGGCGAGGCGCCCGAGTCGGAGGCGAGCTCCGCAGGCGCATCACACGCGCCGGGCGCGCTTGCCGTTTCGGAGAGCGAGGCGAAGCAGGAGAGCGCGCCAGAGCTGGAAAGCCCGACAGAGCTGGAAAGCCTGACAGAATCGGAGAGCGCCCCGGCCCCGGAGAGCCCTTCGACGACCTCGCAGGACGTCCCGGCTCCGGAAAGCGATCTCGAGCCGGAGGGCTCTGTTTCGCCAGACGCGGCGGCTCCGGAAAGCGCCCCAGCCATCCCGGCCGTCTCGCAAAGCTCAGCTGCTCCGAAGAGCGAGCCTGAGACGGAGAGCCTGACGCCGTCGGGCGTTGAGGAGTTGCCCGGCGCCTCCGTCGGATTGGCGAATCCGAGGGAGGCAGGGGTCGGGGAAAGCTCGGCGGACGCATCCTCGAATTCTCCGAGAGACGGCGCTGAGCAGCCGTCGGCGGCCGGCCCTGCGACGCATGCGCCTGCCGCGACGAGTGCAGATGCGGCGACGCATGCGCCTGCTGCGATGAATGCAGATGCGGCGTCGCCTGCAAACGCAGTCGAGACAGACTCGGAGGGCCCCGTGCCCGACGCGGAAACTCGCGGATCGGAGCCGGAAGCTCCCGAAAGGGGCGAGGCCTCCTCGACATGACCGCGTGCCGTTTCCAGCGCGAAGCGAAGCACCGCGGCAGGACGCCGCAAGTCTCTGTGATGCAAGGCACCGCAATGAGATTGGCGGCGGTCCGCTGCTGCTGCTAAAGTTTTCGTGTTCGCGATCCCGCGTAGCTCAATGGCAGAGCATTCGACTGTTAATCGAACGGTTGCTGGTTCGAGTCCAGCCGCGGGAGCCGACGCACAGGGGTGAGGCTGTCCGGTTCCGCCCCTGTTTCGCATAATACTCAGATCCGACCGCTCAGCAGACGCAGAAGCCGTGCGCGGACAAAGGCGCCGGGAGCCCGCCCAGGGGCGAATGCGGTTGGCCGCCTCCGTGGAAGAGACCTCGGGTCCCGTCGGATCCCGCACGACTGTTAGGAGCGATGTCCATGGTCTCCGTTGTCCCCTACCGCGCAGAGCATCGTGAAGCGCTGATCGAGCTCTCTCTGAGGGCGTGGGAAGACGTCTTCCCCCTCATGCGCCAGTCTGTGCCGGGATTCGTCTACGAGTGCTTTTATCCGGCGGGATGGGAGCGCCGCCAGTCCGACGACGTCGCCTTCGTGCTTGACGCCGAGTCCTCCGGCATCGACGTCGCCCTCGACGGCGAACGCCCTGTCGGATGGGTCTGCACGCGCATGCACCCCGAAGACAGCATGGGCGAGGTGTACATTCTCGCCGTCGATCCCCCGTGGCGGAGGCGGGGAATAGCCCGTCGGCTCATCGAACGGGCGGAGTCGCGCACCCGGGGGCTGGGAATGCGGATGCTCATGGTGGAAACAGGAGGAGACCCCGGCCACGCACCGGCTCGAGCGACATACGAAGCGGTGGGATTTGAACGGTGGCCGGTGGCCAGATACTTCAAAGACCTGTCGGGGCCCTCCGACGCCGCTCAGGCACGCCAACCTTCGGCTCGGGCCGATGTGCCCTAGACTTGATCCATGACTTTTCGACCAATTCGCATCGTGGGCGATCCCGTCCTGCGCACGCCGTGCTCACCCATTGACGAAATCACGCCGGGGGTGAAGGCGCTGGTCGAAGACCTCGTCGAGAACGTCGACATGGATGGACGTGCAGGCCTCGCAGCAAATCAAATCGGTGTCTCTTTACGCGCATTCTCTTGGAACATCGAAGGTGAGATCGATTACATTCTCAACCCGGTTATCGTCGAGCTTTCCGACGACGAGTTCCAAGACGGCGAGGAAGGGTGCCTGTCTGTCCCGGATCTGTGGTTCCCGACGAAGCGCGCGTTGTACGCCCGTGCCGAGGGCTCCGACCTTGACGGACGGAAAAAGGTCGTCGAAGGCGAAGGTCTCATGGGACGATGCATTCAGCACGAAGTCGATCACCTTGACGGGCATCTGTACATCGACAGGCTCGATAGGGAGACTCGGAAGAAGGCGATGAGGGCGATACGGGACCTCTGAGGGCCGGTGCGGACGTCGGACGCGCACCGGCGGCGGTTTCTTTTCCCTATGGCGTTTTCCCTCGTGATGTGGCACGATAGGAGGGATTCCTCCGGCAGGGTGACAAGGGGAAAGCCACCTAAAGGAGGAACGCCATGAGTGCAAAACACGCCACCCGAGGCGTCATATTCATACACTCGGTATCGCCCGCCGTTCGGCCGCACGTCGAATGGGCGGTGTCCAGTGTGCTCGGATACGACGTGCGGTTTGAATGGACCGCACAGCCAGCGTTGCCTTCGATGAGCCGCGCTGAGGTCTCTTGGGTGGGCGACGTCGGAACCGGAGCGATGCTTGCCTCCGCCCTCGGCGGGTGGGAGCATCTGCGCTTTGAGGTCACCGAGGATGGAACAGCGGTGAGCGAGGGCGGGAGATGGTCAGCCACACCCGGCCTCGGGATCTTCTACGCCCAGACGGACCTCATGGGCAACGTCGTCGTGCCGGAAAATCGAATCCGCGCTGCGATCGACCAGGCGGGGGGAGACGCGCACGAGATGCGTCGCTTGCTCAATCTTGCCCTCGGGCAGGCTTGGGACGACGAGCTCGAGCCTTTCCGCTACGCCGGTGCGGGCGCGCCGGTTCGGTGGCTCCACCGAGTCGGGTGAGGCCCGGTCCGCGGCGCCTGCGATGACTTGCCGTGACAGTCGCCTCAATCGATGAACAGGACCCCGCGGGGTCCTGTTCATCTGTTTCGCCGCTGTCCGTCTAGGCTCGATCCTTCTCCGCCAGATCGAGGAGCTCGCCCAACGTGCCCGCCCCGGCGACGCCGGCGTCGGGAAGCGTCCGTTTGGCCTCCGTCTCAATGGCCCGGGCGACGACCCATCGAGTGACGACGTCGATCGACGCCAAGTCGAACGCCTCGTCCGCGTCGCCGACGCCTTCCCGTTCGAGGGCCGCCCGGGCGGCGTCGCCGGCTGCTTGGCGATCCATGCTTCCCCTTCCTTGGTAGTCTTTTGTGTACCGTGCAATGTGAGTATGCCAGAAGGGAAGGTGCACGCATGGTCCGCTACGTCGAGATTCATCCCGTCGATCCCCAGCCCAGGCTCGTTGACAAAGTGGTCGAGCACATACGGTCGGGTGAAGTCATCGCCTTTCCGACCGATTCGGGCTATGCGCTCGGCTGTTCGCTCGGAAACAAAGAAGGCCTGGAGCGGATCCGCTCGATCCGCCAGGTAGGAGACAAGCACCACTTCACACTCCTGTGCCACGACTTCGCCCAGCTGGGGCAGCTGGCGATCGTCGGCAACTCGGAGTTCCGACTCATCAAATCCCTCACGCCCGGCCCGTACACATTCATCCTCAAGGGGACGAAGGACGTCCCGCGCATCTCGGTCAATCCGAAGAAGCACACAGTGGGCGCGAGAATCCCGGACCACAGGATCAGCCAGGCGATCCTCGAATCCTTGGGGGAGGCCATGCTCACATCCTCGCTCATCCTTCCGGGAGAGGAGGACCCGATGGTCAACGGGTGGGAGGTCAAGGACGACCTAGGGCATGTCGTCGACGTCGTCGTCGAAGGCCCGTGCGGAGAGGGCGGCCCGACGACCGTTCTCGACTTTGTCAAGGGCAAGATCGCCCGCGTCGGAGCCGGAAGCGTCGAGGGAATCGAGTTGTGAGCGGAGGCCGCACGCCACAGCCGGCGCTTTTCGACGTGGACGGCACACTCGTCGACTCCATGGACGCCGTCGCTGAGACGTTCGACCGAATCATGCGGGAAGAGGCGGGAATCGTCCGCCCCCGCGAATACTACCGGCGGTTCGTCGGACCGCCGCTGTCCGAGTCCTTCGCCGAGTTGGGCGTCGCCCCCGGCTATTTTGTCGGCGCCTATCGGCGGCGCTATTCGGCGAAGGAATTGGAGCTGAGCCTCTTCGACGGAATCGAGGCCATGCTTGAGCGCCTGCATGAGGCGGGCGTGCCCATGGCGATCGCCACGTCGAAGAGGACCGAAGCCGCCGTCGCCCTTCTCGAGCGCCTGGGCGTCGCGCGACGCTTCGTCGCGGTTTGCGGGGCAGACGAATCCCGCGGCCGCACGGCCAAGCGTTGGATCGTCGGCGATGCGCTGGAGGCCCTCGAGGCGGCCGGCGTCGATGTGTCGAACGCCGTCATGGTGGGGGACAGGAAGTACGACGTCCACGGCGCGGCCGCGCACGGCCTGCCGACCGTGCTTGTCCGCTGGGGCGCCGCTCCCGAAGAGGAGTACGCGCTGGCCTGGCGAACGGCGGAGACTCCCGGTCAACTGGCTGACCTGCTGATCGCCGGAGTCTCCTAAACCGCCGCCTAGGCTGCGGTTTCCGTCGAGAGGAGCCTGCCGCGGAGCCTCTAGGCTCCGCAGCCTTGATCCCTCCTTCGGGGGCTGCCTTTTTCTATGCCTGGCCTCCGTAAGAGAGCGTCACGGCCGTGCCCGTCACGGAGACCATGAGCATGTCGCCCTGCCCGAGGACCTCGTAGTCGAGGTCGACGCCCACGACGGCGTCGGCCCCAAGCTTCTCAGCGCGCTCGACGAGCTCTTCCTGGGCGCTCTCGCGGGCCGCTTGAAGCTCGTTCTCGTACCCTTGCGAACGCCCGCCGAAGAGGTTGCGCAGGCCCGCGCCGATGTCTTTGAACAGGTTGACGCCCGCAATGACCTCGCCGGTGACCAGGCCAAGGTATTTGTCGATCTTGAAGCCTTCGATGCCGTTGGTCGTGGTGACGATCATAGTGCCTCCTTTCAGGCCAGATCTTCGGGAACCGGATCCGCCGCGTTGGGGTTGAACAGGTCGTATTTGTCGATCGCCTGCTTGACGGTCGACCGGTCGATCTTGCCTTGGTCGGCGAGGCCCTGAAGGGCGCGCACCGTCATGGAGGCGGCGTCGATCTTGAGGAATCGGCGGGCGGCGGGCCTGGTGTCGGAGAAGCCGAAGCCGTCGGCGCCGAGCGTGTAGTAGTCTCCCGGCACCCATTTTGCGATCGCGTTCTGAACCTGGTGTTCGAAGTCCGACGTCGCCACGAACGGGCCTTCGGCGCCTTGCAGCTTGGCGCTCACGTAGGGCACGCGAGGCTCGGCCTCCGGGTGGAGGAAATTGTGCTCGTCTGCCTGAAGGGCATCCTTGCGCAGCTCGTGCCACGAGGTGACGGACCACACGGCGGCCTGCACGCCCCAATCCTCGGCGAGCATGCGCTTGGCCTCGCGGGCCCACGGAACCCCCACGCCCGAGGCGAGGAGCTGGACGCGCGGCCCGTCCCCCTCGGCGGGTTCAAGGAGGTAGAGGCCTTTGACAATGCCTTCGACGTCGACGCTGTCGGGCTGGGCCGGCTGATGGATGGGCTCGTTGTACACAGTCAGGTAGTACATGACGTTTTGGTCGCGCCCGTCCGATCCGTCGCCGTACATGCGCACGAAGCCGTCCTTCATGATGTGCGCGATCTCATAGGCGTAGGCCGGATCGTACTGGACGATGGCGGGATTGGTCGATGCAAGGACGGGGGAGTGCCCGTCCATGTGCTGCAGGCCCTCGCCGGCCAACGTCGTGCGGCCGGCGGTCGCCCCGACGATGAATCCGCGCGCCATCTGATCGCCCGCTGCCCAGAACTGGTCGCCCGTGCGCTGGAAGCCGAACATCGAGTAGAAGATGTAGAACGGGACCATCGGGACGTTGTGAGTCGCGTAAGAGGTGCCCACAGCTTGGAAGGCGGCCACCGAGCCGGACTCGGAGATGCCCGTGTGCAAGAGCTGGCCGCTCTCGGACTCCTTGTACGAAAGGAGCAGGTCGTGGTCCACGGAGGTGTACTGCTGGCCCAGCGTGTTGAAGATCTTGGCCGTCGGGAACATCGCGTCGAGGCCGAAGGTGCGCGCCTCGTCGGGAATGATCGGCACCAGCCTGAATCCGAAGGACTTGTCCTTGGCTATGTCTTTGATGAGCCGGACAAGCGCCATGGTCGTGGCGACCTTCTGCTTGCCGGAGCCGGTGGTGATGGCGTCGTAGTGCTTCTGGGCGGGAAGCTCGACCCCTCCTGAGAACACCCGGCGTTCGGGAAGGTACCCGCCGAGCTGCTTGCGGTGCTCGACCATGTATTCCATTGCCGGCTCGCTCGGATCCGGTTTGAAATACGGCGCGTTGTAGGGGTCCTCGAGCTGCGCGTCGGGGATGTCCAAGTGCAGGGTGTCGCGCAGCAGACGGAGGTCGGCCGAGTTGAGCTTCTTCATCTGGTGCGTCGAGTTGCGCCCGGCGAAGTTCGTCCCGAGGGCGTAGCCCTTGACCGTGTGGGCCAAAATGACGGTCGGCTGGCCCCTGTAGGCGGTCGCGGCCCGGTAGGCGGCATAGACCTTGTGATAGTCGTGTCCGCCCCGTTTGAGCGACCAAATCTGATCGTCGGTCCAGTCCGCGACCATCGCCTTGGTACGCGGGTCGCGGCCGAAGAACGAATCGCGCACAAAAGAGCCGTCGTTGGCCCTGAAGCCTTGGTAGTCGCCGTCGCGCACCTCGTTCATGAGATTGACGAGGGCGCCTTCCTTGTCGGCCTGGAACAGCACGTCCCATTCGCGGCCCCAGATGACCTTGATGACGTTCCAGCCTGCGCCCTTGAAGAAGGCCTCGAGCTCCTGGATGATCTTTCCGTTGCCGCGCACGGGCCCGTCGAGGCGCTGGAGGTTGCAGTCGACCACGAAGGTCAGATTGTCAAGCTGCTGGGTCGCCGCAAGTTGGAGCAGGCCGCGCGACTCGGGTTCGTCCATTTCGCCGTCGCCCAGGAAGCACCACACGCGCTGGTCGCTTGTGTCCTTGATGCTCCGGTTGTTCAGGTACCTGTTGAACCACGCCTGATAGATAGCCGCCGCCGGGCCGATGCCCAGGGAGACGGTGGGGAATTCCCAAAAGTCCTGCATTTGGCGCGGATGCGGATAAGACGGAAGGCCGCGGCCGCCCGACTTTCTTGAGACTTGCTGCCGGAAGGAGTCCAGGTCCGCCTCGGTCAGGCGGCCTTCGAGGAAGGCGCGCGCGTAGTTGCCGGGAGACGAATGCCCCTGGAAGAAGACCTGGTCGCCTCCTCCGGGGTGGTCCTTGCCCCGGAAGAAATGGTTGAACCCGACCTCGTAGAGGGTGGCCAAAGCGGCGAAGGAGGAGATATGGCCGCCCACGGCCAGTCCGGGGCGCTGCTGGCGCGTGACCATGACGGCGGCGTTCCACCGGACCCAGCGGCGGAACTGGCGTTCGAGGGTCTCGTCGCCGGGGTAAAGGGGCTCCTCCTCGACGGGAATCGTGTTGACGTAGGGGGTCGTCAGGTTCGGAGGGGTCTCGACGCCCTTGCGCCGGGCGTGTTCCTCCATTGACATGAGGATGTAGCGGGCGCGCTTGGGCCCGCCCGTCTGGATGAGGTCGTCGATCGACTCGAGCCATTCGCTGGTTTCCTCGGCGTCGATGTCGGGTACGTAGTTCGGCTGGCCGTTGATCAACGGTGATGCACCGGGCTGCACGCTCACTTGTTCTTCCTTACGTTTTGGTTTGTGGATCGTGTTGGCAGTGGATCGCACCGACGGGTCGAAGGTGCGGACGAAGGTCCCACAATGTTGCTTCCAGTGTAGCGGCGTTGGGTGTGTTTCGCAGATTCGAAAGTAAACGTTTGTCGTGAAAGCCTTCACCATTTGCCAAATCGGCCGGAATGGGGTGGGCTATTCACATGAGTTCTTTGGGATTCAACGAAGGCAGCATTGTTCAAGAATTCGGATACGACGACGACGTCGCCGAAGAGGTGCGCTCCGCGATCGAGCAGTCCACCGGCGAAGAGCTCGTCGATGAGGACTACGGCGACATCGCGGACGGCGCAATCGCCTGGTGGCGCGACGACGACGGCAATGCCGACGACTTGGCCGACCTTTTCCTCGACATGAAGGCAAATCTGGAATCTGACTCGGCGGTGTGCTGGCTCCTGGTGCCGGGTCCGCGCGAACCCGGGCATGTTTCCGCGGCGGTCGTCGAAGAGGCGGCGGAGACGGCCGGCCTCATGGCCACTACGAATGTGGCGGCGAGCAAGAATTGGACCGGAATCCGCCTGACGGCGACCGGCGCCAGGCGCTAAAGTAATCACTTGTGGCGTTGGCCCTTTGCCGGCCGACGCCGAGGGCCTGTAGCTCAGTTGGCAGAGCACTGCGTTTACACCGCAGGCGTCGTCGGTTCGAGTCCGACCGGGCCCACTATGGTCATCAACGTGCAATCATTGCGCTTCGCCAGCCACATTCCGCCGCTTGCCCTCTCTCGCGGAACGCTCGCCCTGGGCTCCGTCTGCCGGTCCTGCGGCGAAAGCGTCGTCTCGCTTTCTTTCTCTCCGGCGCCGCCTTGTGCGAGCCGGCCGTTCGTGCGTGTCGAGCTGCGCGAGAGCATGCCGGAGTATGTCGAAGGGCTGGGTTCGCTGACCGTCGTCGGCGTTGACGCCTCCCGTGCGGATTCCTGTCGCACCGACTCGAAGGTCGGCGGGGGAGGGGCCTTCGGGGAAGGCGAGGTCGCGGTTGACGTCGACATCGTTTTCGATCCCGACGTCGAAGTGCTTGACTTCGGCGACGACGCATTTGACCCGAGTGGGAACGCACTCGGACCCGGCGGCGACTCGGAGGGGCGTTCGCGCGGGAAGTGATTGCCGTCGCCGGCGGCGGCAGCAGTTTGGCGACGAGCAGCCCCGCAGTTCGGCGACGGCCGGGGCGCGCTGTGGCAGCGGGGCGTTTCGCAATGCGCGGGCAAGGCATGCAGGGGCGGCTCGCCCTGCCTGAGGTGCCTTCTCCACACATAGAAGGTAAGGTATACCTTACTGTCTTGGTGCGAAGGGGCGCCGGGACGCTCAAAACGCGGAGGAGATCCAATGGGAGTCAAAAACATCGCCTATTCCGGCCTCGTGCACGGGTACAGGGCCGTCGCCTCTTTGTTCATGGACGTGCCTCAGGCGCCGGAAAAGCACGAGTGCTTTCCCGTGAGCGTGGAGTCCGTCGAGGACCTGGCGCCCAGACTGCGAAGAATAGCCGTCGAAGGCCCAGGTCTGCGGACGTATCGCCCGTCGGGCCCCGACGAATACTTCGGCCTCGTCATTCCCCCGCGCGGGTGCGCCCTTGTCCTTCCACGGGCGAAGGGGCTCAATATCCGTGCCGAGTTGGACGCGATCGACGAGGCTGATCGGCCCGAGTTGCGTTGGTACACGGTTCGCCGTCACGACGCGGAGCGGGGCAGGCTGACTTTTGACGTCGTGACGCACGGGGAGAGCGGGCCGGGGTCGGCCTGGGCTTTGCATGCGCAAAGGGGCGACGAGGTTGGAATTCGGACGATGACGTCGACGTGGCGGCGGAAGGCGAGCGGCCAGCTGCTCGTGGCGGATCCGACGTCCGCCCCGGCTATGCGAGGGATTCTCGAAGCGTGCACAGACGAGGAGTTGGCGGCCACCCACGTGCGGATAACGGCGCCGAGCCCCGACCTGCTTGAGCCGGGATACGATTCGTTCCGATCGGAACTGGCCTCCTACGAAGAGCACTTCGTTCCCGAAGGCGCAGAGGCGGCGGCCGTGGCCGACGCATTGAGGCGAGGCGGCAAGCTTGCGGTCGCCTACGCTTGGCTGTGCGGCGAGGCGTCGCTCGCCAAAGAGACGCGCAAAGTCGTCGTCAAAGACTGGGGAGTCCCCCGAACGGACGTATTGTTCTCGGGCTACTACCGGAGACGATAGCAGCCGCGATCGACGTCGAAGGCGGTTCGACATGGCGGCCTCGTTTCACTGTGCGTGATAACAACGTGCAAGATGAGGTTCTTTAGGATCGACTTGCATTCTTATAGGCGAAAATAGTGCTTAGTCGTAGAAAAAATGAAAAATGTGAATTATGTGTAAGATGGAGGGGTTTGTGTGTTCTGAACAACGAAAAGATAAGTTTCAATCAATAAAAGCTAAGTGCAAAAGAATAGAAAAAGAATATACGCTATGAACGTCTGAAGGAAGAAATATGAACAAAATGAGCGCAAAAGCGGCAAGCAAAGCGCAGATGGAAAGATGACAATAGAGGGTCAATGAAGGGCTGCTGAGAAAGAAAAGGGCTCTGACAATGCAGAGGAGCTCTGGCAACGCAAAAGGACTCCGGCAACGAAAAGGAACTCTGACAAAGAAGAGGGGCGCTGGCATTGAGCCAGCGCCCCTCGGTTACGGCAACAGACCGTTATCGGTGCAGACCGTTAGGGTCACGCGTCCTTGCGACGGCGGCGGATGACAACAGCCGCGACGCCGGCCAGCAGGAGGCCGCCTGCAACCGCGCCGAGTCCGAGGACGGCGGCGCCGGTGTTGGCGAGCTCAGGCTTGTTGGGCTTGGGCGTGGCCTTCGGGGTCGGGGTGGGCGCGGGGGCAGGCGTGGTGGGCTTGCCCGGCTTGCCCGGCTTCTCGACCGCGGTCAGCGTTTCGCTGGACTCGCCGCACTTGCCCGCCGACAGAACCTTTCCGTTCTTGTCGTAGGTGGTCTCGACGAATCCATAGGTCACCTGGGCGTTGGCGTCCGTGGTGTAGTAGTCGGTCTTGTACTCGCCGGCCTTGTCGGAGTGCTCAATGCGCTTGGAGGTCCAGATGGCGCTCTCGCACTTGGGGGCCTTGTCCTTGCCCCACGAGTAAAGCTTGACTTCGGTGTAAGCGCCCGAGGGGAAGGATCCTTCGAGCTTCACATTGTCGCGAATCTTGTCGCCCGCGACGAGCTGCTTTCCGCCGTTCTCGGTGCTGGCCACCGTCGTCACCTTGCCGAAGGTCGGCTTGACGTGCTCGTTGGTGTCGAGCTCGGAGGTCCTGATTGCCGAGGAACGCGAGTCGCCCTGGTAGGTGGAGACGATGACGTAGGTTCCCACGCCGAGGTTCCAATCGACGACGAACTTGTTCGCGTCAATGGTGTAGGTGCCGTTCTTGGCCGGCGTTTCGACCGTGCCGAGCGGCTTCATGTTCTTCGTGGCGCCCTCGGTGATCTTGGTTCCCTCGGGGAAGAAGTAGATCGAGTGGCTGATCGTCTTGGAATCGGCCTTCCATTCGCCGACTCCTTGGAAGGAGCCGTGGTCCTCGGGGAAGCCGGAGACGTTCACGAGGTCCTGAACGCCGACCTTGCCGCCGCCCAAGTCGACCTGGGAGGCCTTCGTCTTGATGGACGGGGTCCAGGGGGCGACTGTCGTCTCAGAGGTTTCGAAGAACGGCGAGGTGTAGTTCTTGACGTACTCCTTGTACTGGCCCTGGGCCGACTTCTCGACGCGCGCCTGGAAGAAATAGAAGCCTTCGGAGGGCGCCTTCACCGTGTCGGCGGTGTCGAGGGTTCCGGGGCCGTTGAAGGTCACATCGTAAGAGCCGATCTTCTTGCCGGCGAACGCCTTGCCGTCGTTCGTCTGAGCGACGGGGGAGTTGAAGGGGCCGTAGACGTCGACCGTGGCCTTGACCGGAACGTACTTGTCCGATCCGGGGATCTTGGCCCAGTTGTCCGCCTTGGCGGTCACCGTGTCGACCAGGCCCGCGCCCTTTGCGACCTTCTTGGCCTTGACCTGGGTGGAGATGGAGGGAGCGAACTCCGTGTTCTCCTTGTTGGCCTTCGCCGTGCCTTCGACCGGGGCTTTCTTGCCGAGAACGACGAGGTTCTGGCCGCGGATCGTCTTGCCGTGCGACGTGACGTTGCCGGTGGTGACCCAGGGCTTGGCGGTGGGAAGGTCCTTGACCACGAGCTTGACCGAGACTTCGCCGGCCCCGGTGGTCTTGATCTTGACGTTCTGGGCGGACTGAGACGTGGTTCCGCTCAGCGACTTGCCCTGGTTGGACTCAAAGACGGCCGGGCCAGAGAGCTGGAGGGTGTAGGAGTATCCCGACATCCACTTGCCGCTCTGCGCGGTCGCGCCGATGTTCGTGATCGAGCCCTCGCTGCCGCTCTTGGCCAGTTCGAGCTTCGGCGCGACGTTGTAGGGGCCCGCCTCCTCGACGGCCTTGGCGAAAACGTTCTTCGACATCTGCACGGCGTTGCCGAGCTGCGCATTGCCGTCGGTCAGCTTGCCCTGCTCCTGCAGCTGGTAGATGCTGTGCTCGAACGTTCCGGCGACGCGAATGAGGCCGATCTGGTAGGCGGCGGCCCGAACGCCGTCGGACGTCTCAGCGTTCGAGGCGACCCAGGCGATCCTTCCGAGGGTCGTCGCGTCGGTGATTCCGTAGGCTCTGGTTCCGCCGAGCTGCTGGTAGTAGCCTCCCACGAAAGTGGCGACCCTCAGCGAGTTCACGGGCTTGGCTTCGCTCATGTCCGTCCACGTGACAGAGGGGGCCGCGGCCGAAAGGCCGTCGCCGTCCGCTGCGCACATGTACTTCTGGCTGTTGGGGCCCAAAATGACCCCGTGGTTTCCTGTGTATCCGGCGCCGACGCTCGGTCCGTCTGACCAGCCCGGTGCGGAGGCATATGTCGGTACCGCGGCGCCAGCGACGGCTAGCGCGCCGATTCCGGCGACTGCGGTGAGTCTTTTCAATCGCCTAAACAAGTTGTGTATTCCTTTCTCGGCAGCCCACGCGTGATGTGTGGGTGGGCCCTTAGTGTCCACGGGCATTGGCTTGGGGATCCGTGGCGAACGGGACCTCTTCAAACGGTCGGTCCCGTTCGAGAGATTCCGCTTTCAGCAAAACCCCTCATCCGCTATCTTGTCAGAACCTCGGCGGGTTTGCGTGCCGCTTTGCATTCTGATTCCGATCATGCGGAGGCGTGCTGGCGTGAAAGCACTACACGAGTATACCTCCACTCGCAGGTTTTCACACTTTTCGAGGGCATAACTTAGCGTTTTTTGAGCATTTGAGGGCAATGGACGTGGTTTTCGGCGCTTCCGCATTGTAAGGTAAAACACATGGCAGTACTTCGAGTGGGCGACGTCGTCGCTGCAATGGACGGGTTGTTTCCCCCGTCCGCCGCGCAGTCGTGGGATCGGGTCGGCCTGGCGGTCGGCGACGTCGACGCCGCCGTCACGCGGATCGGCTTCGCCGTCGATCCTTGCGAGGCGACGGTGGCCGAAGCGATCGAGCGAGGCGCGCAGCTGCTCGTCACCCACCATCCTCTCTACCTGCGAGGAACCCATGCGGTGACCTCCTCCACCGGCAAAGGCAGATGGACGATGGCCCTCGTCCGCGAAGGCGTCGGCCTTTTCTCGGCGCACACGAACGCCGACGTCGCCGCTTCGACGTCGGCCCTGGCGCGCCTTCTCGGCGTGAAGGTCGAGCGGCCGCTGGACGAAGAGAGCGGAATCGGGGGAGTGGGCGAGCTTGAAGAGGCCATGACGCTCGCCGCTTTTGCGGCGAAGGTCGGCGAAGTCCTTCCCAAAGTCCCGGCGGGCGTCCTGGCTGCGGGAGACCCCGAGCGGGAAGTTCGCAGGGTCGCCGTCTGCTCGGGAGCGGGCGATTCTCTTTTGGAGGAGGCAAATGCCGCCGGGGCAGACGTTTACTTGACGGCGGACCTCAGGCACCACCCCGCAACGGACCACCTGTGGAACTCGGGCTGCGCGCTGGTGTGCGCGACGCACTGGGCGAGCGAGTGGCCGCTGCTCGGGGAAATGGCGCGTAGCCTCGTCGAATCGCTGGGTTCGAGCGCACCTGAAATCTACGTGTCGAAAATACCAACAGACCCCTGGAATATTGTCGTAAGGCAGTGAGATGGCAAATGCACCGGCAAAAGAGCAGCTGAAGCTCCTTGACGTCGCCGAACTTGACAAAACTATTTCCAAACTGGATAGAAAGAACGAAAAGCACCCACTCCGGCAAGAGCTGGGAACGCTCATCAACGTTTCCGCCGCGCGTGCGCGTGACAAGGAGGCCGCGCAGGAGCGCGCACAGGCCGCCCGCGAAAAGCTGGAGGCGGCTGAGCGCGCGAGCGCCGTCCTGCGCGCTCAGATTGAGGACAAAGAGGCGAAGCTCAACTCCGGCGTCGGCCTGACGAGCCGGGACCTCCTCGTGCTGCAAGACGAAATCGCCGGTTTGCGGGGAATGCTCGACGAAGCCTCCGAAGCCGAATTCGCGGCCTTGGACGGCGTCGAGGAGGCCGAGGCGGCCGTTGACGCGCTGTCCGCAGAGATCGAGCGCATCAAGGACAAAGTGCTCCGCGGACGTTCTGAGCTCGAAGACGACGTCGCCTCTATCCTCGCCGAGCGCGAGAAGGCCCAAGCCGAACGCGACGAGCTGTTCGCTCCGCTTTCCCCGAGCCTCAAAGACGCCTACGAGAGGTCGCGCAGGAGCGGAGGCTACGCGGTCATCGGAATGCAGCCCGACGGGCGGACCGGCGCGGGGATTTCCCTCTCGCCCGTGGAAGTGGCGCGGATCAAGGCCCTTCCTGAGGACGAGGTCTATCTGTCCGAGGACTACGACTGCATTGTCGTCCGCCTGCGGTAAGGCGGCTTTGCGCGCGGGGCCCTCTCCAATGGCGCCCACTCATGGGGTGGGGAACCGGTTCAAACGGCGGAGCATGCCGGGCTCGCGCAGAGACGGCGCCCGCGGCCCGACGGCGGGCTTGCAAATCCGGCTACGTCATTCCACTGTGAGGGTGAGGATTTTGAAGCGCGTTCCGCCGTCCTCGACGCTCACACGTCCGATGCTTTCGGCGACTGCGACGACGTCGGAAGAGCCCGCGTCCAGAAGGGCGCGGGTCAGCATGCCCCTGTAGTGCTTGGCTCGATGGGAGACAGCCCGCCCTGCGGCGTCGGCCACACGGACTTTCCACCAGTTCTTTGAAGGGCTCCACACCTGGTAGTTGGCCGATCGCATGTCCACGTACAGGTCGTCCTCGCGCTCCAAGCCGGCCAGCTCGCGTTTCCAAAAGGCTGAGAGCCTTCCCATCCGCGGAAGTGTGACCGACATGTTCAGGCGATAGGCGGGGATGAGGTCCTCGGCCCGGGTGAGGCCGAACAGAGCGGAGAATATCCACACGTCGTCTCCCGGGCGCAGCTGCGCGGCCTCGTAGAGCACGCCCGTGTAGACGGACCTGGCCGGGGCGCACGGCATGTCGTACAGGTTGCGTTGGGCGTGGACTTCGCCGAAAGCGCGTTCGCCGACGCCCAGCATCGAAAGCGCGTTTTTGCTTCGGGACGCCGCGACGAGCTTGTCTGCCACTGCGCGGCGCGCGTCCGTCAACTCCGGAAAGGCGAGCGACGGCAGATCGAGTGCCGGCCCCTGCAACGGCGCGGTCTTGCCCTCGGAGGGCGGGAGGAGAATTCGCATGTCCATTCACTCTTTCATGTCTGAATCGGGAGGGCTTGTTTAAATCGGGGAGGGGTTTGGCTCTTTGGCCGGGCCGCGGTCGGGCAACTGAGGAGGCCGGCGCCCAGGCGTGTGAAATGGCCGCGGGCTCGAAGGCTGAGGCGGCCGGCGTCTCTGGTGAATCGGCTGCCGCGGGGATTCGGGGTAGGATTCTTTCTGCGAATGAGTCGGCCAGGCGGCCGCGTGGGCCGGCTTCGGCCGCGTCCACGAGGAACGTCCGGGCTCCACAGGGAACGGCGGTGGGTAACGCCCACCCGGGGTGACCCGCGGGAAAGCGCCACAGAAAACAAACCGCCGCGCAAGCGGCAAGGGTGAAACGGCGGTGTAAGAGACCACCGCGCTTCGGGCGACCGAAGCGGCACGGCAAGCCCCGCCGGGAGCAAGGCCAGACAGCGCGCGATGAGGCTTCCCGTCTAGCGCGCGGGTGGGCCGCTTGAGCCGCGCGGCAACGTGCGGCCTAGAGGGATGGCCGCCGCCGGATCCGCAGCGGATCCGGAACAGAACCCGGCGTATCGGCTGACTCATTCGCCCTGCTCTGTCAATGGCCTCGCCTTTCACCGGATCGGCCTCCTCGGCGGCGCCTTTTGACTTGCCCGTTCTCGCCGTCGCCGCTTTCGGCGTACGCGTCATGCCGACCGCCGCTCCGCACGGCGCGTCACGGGCGCAGGCCGAGCTCGGGGTCGGAAGGAAGCGTGAGGATCTCCGCCCCCTCCTCCGTCACCGCGAGGGTGTGCTCCCACTGGGCGGTTCTGCCGCGGTCCCTGGTCACGACCGTCCATCCGTCCTCCCACTGGTCCCAGGCGATGTCGCCCAAGGTGAGCATCGGCTCGATTGTGAAGACCATGCCGACTTCCATGACGGTCGCATGGGAAGGTGCGGCGTCGTAATGGGGGACGATGAGGCCGGAGTGGAAGGCTTCGCCGACGCCGTGGCCCGTGTAATCCTCGACGACGCCGTAGTCGAACCGTTTGGCGTACGATTCGATGACGCGGCCGATGACGTTGATCTCCCTGCCGGGCTTGACGGCCTTGATGCCTCTGAGCGTCGCGGCGCCCGTGCGTTCGACGAGCAGGCGCGACTCCTCGTCGACCTCGCCGACGGCGAACATGGCGTTCGTGTCGCCGTGGACCCCGCCGATGTAGGCTGTCACGTCCAGGTTGACGATGTCGCCGTCCTTGAGCACGGTCGAGTCCGGGATCCCGTGGCATATGACCTCGTTGACCGACGTGCATATCGACTTCGGAAAGCCCATGTACCCAAGGCACGAAGGGTAGGCGCCGTGGTCGCACATGTACTCGTGGGCGATTCGGTCGAGCTCGTCCGTCGTCACCCCTGGCGCGACGGCCTTGCCCGCCTCGTAGAGGGCGTCTGCCGCAATCCGGCCGGCAGTGCGTATTCGTTCGATCGTCTCGGCGTCTTTGACGTCGGAGGCGGTGACGGCCTCCGGGCCGGGGTGGAACAGATACTCGGGTCGTTCGATGGCGGAGGGAACGATTCTCGGCGCGGAGACGGCGCCGGGAACGAGGACGCCCAAGGGAGCGCGTTCAGCAAGCATGGTACAAGCATAGCCATGTCAAAAGGCTCCGCCGTGGCGAATGTCCGCCTTCCCCGGATCGAACCTCGGAGCCTCCCGGGGTTTAGACGGCTTCCGAAGTTGGAAGCCGCTCAGGGCCAAGGCGCCGTTCGAACCTTAGAAGCTGTTCTCCTCCGTCGGGAAGCCCCTGCCCTTGACCGCGTCGCGGAAACCGCCGGCGGCTAAGGCCAAGGCGCCTCCCACATCGCCGAATCGCTTCGAGAACCTGGGGCTCCAATCGGTCATGCCGGCCATGTCCGTCCAGACGAGCACCTGCCCGTCGGTCGCAGGCCCCGCACCGATCCCGATCGTCGGAATGCGGAGGATTCTCGTCACTTTTTTGGCGACGTCGGCCGAAACCATCTCAAGGACGACGGCGGAGGCCCCGGCCTCTTGGACGGCGACGGCGTCCTCGATGACGGCCTCCTTTTGATCTCCTCGGCCCTGAACCCGAGGGCCGCCGAGCCTGTTCTCCGATTGCGGGGTGAATCCGATGTGGCCGACGACGAGGATCCCGGCGTCGACGATCGCTTTGACGGTTGAGGCCTGCCGGACTCCCCCTTCGAGTTTGACCGCGTGGGCGCCGGCTTTGATGAGGCGGACGGCGCTGGCGACCGCTCGCTCGGAGGACTCCTCGTAGGAACCGAAGGGCAGGTCGGCCACAATGAATGCCCTCTTGGCTCCGCGTGCGACGGCGGCGGTGGGGACTTCCATCTCCTCCAAGCTGACGGAAACGGTGGATTCGTAACCGAGGCAGGTGTTGCCGTAGGAATCGCCGACGAGAAGGACGTCGATCCCGGCGGCGTCGAAGATCCTCGCCGTGACGGCGTCGTAGCAGGTCAACATCGTGATGGGCTCGCGCTGTTCCTTCATCCGGCGAAGGTGCTGGACGCGGACTCGCTTGACTGTGTTCTCGCTCATTGCGCTCCTAACGTTTGCGCCCCATTGTACGGGCGAAAGCGGCGGCGCGCCCGCGGGGCGCCTTCGTTCTTACGAGGGGCGGCATGCGGCCCCGCTTCGCAGCCCGAGGCGAGACATGCGCCCGGGCCAACGCCCGATGGATAGGAATACCCGTTATCGTTGAATGGGCGGCGACGCGTCCAACGGTTGCGTAAGATGATGGTCGGAAGGAGGAGCTCTGACATCCCTCATGTATTACGCAGGCATCAGCGGCGGGGAGTTTCTCGCGGGCATTGTCGTCCTCGTGCTTTCGACGGTTGTTTTCGTGGCGGCCTTTTGGCCGAACCGTCAGTACAAGGACGTCGAGCGGGGGACGGCCCCCAAGCCCGGGAAGCGATCCCGAATCGGCAGGTACCGAGACGGAACCCCTCCGGTCCTTGCGGAGCCCCCGTCGATGACGCCGGCGGAGGCGGGTTTCGTTGCGCTCGACTGCGCGCCCTCCGACATGACCCTCGCGACGATCGTCGACTTGGCCGCACGGGGATACCTCTACATCGTCGAGTATCAGGAATTGGCCATTCCCCGCAGCACCATCGTCGTCGTCGCCCGGAAGAAGCCGGGGCCGGAGTGCGACGAGACCGAAAGGGAACTGCTCAACCTCTTCCAGACGCCGGGGGCCGCAGAGGCTTCGGCCTTCGTTTCCGCCAGGCCGTTCGACGCCCGCTACTTCAGGTCGCAGCTGCTCGGCACCGGAGTGGCCAAACTCGGCGCTCCCACGGCTCGGGCCTCCGGGCTTCGACGCTCGATCTCGCAGCGCTTGGGGGCTTTCGTCTTCCGGCGGGCGGTCGAGGACCACGAGTGGTTCGACCGGTGGCACGAGGCGGTGGTCAGCGCGGGCGCGCTCATGCTTGTAGGCGGCTCCATCGCGTGGGTCGTCGCGGCGATCGGATGGTTCGCTGGCTTCATCAGCCATTTCTGGATGATCGTCTTCGGCGTCGCCGCCCTCGCCGGGGCTGCCACTTTCGCCGGGACGGAGGGCCGCTCCGCCGACGGCAGCGTCGCCCGCGACCAGGCGCTCGGATTCCGCCGCTTTCTCGTCGAAGGCTCGCAGAACGCCGATCCTCGCCGCCTCAGCGGGTACGCGGGGTGGGCGGTCGCCCTCGACTGCGTCGACGAATGGGCGAAGTCCCTCGACGGACTCACGGAAAAAGGGGCGGTCGAGGAAATGGCCCCGTGGCTCACTTCGACCGAACGGAATCTGGCCGCCTGGAGCGACGTCGCCGACGTGATCCGGCATCTTCGCGCGAGGATCCACGCCGAAGACAGCTCCGACGACTCCTCCGACCCTCTGCCGCCTCTGCGCGCGGGCTGGCGGGGCACGCCCTCGTCGTGGCCCGAGGACAAAGCCCGCCCGGGAGGGTGAGCTCCGCCCGGAAGGATGGCACAATGGGAGCCTAGCGAAGGAGCGTCATGGAGCGACAGCAAGAGTACGTCCTGCGGACGATCGAAGACAAAGGCGTGCGCTTCGTGCGCCTGTGGTTCACCGACGTCGTCGGGCAGCTGAAATCGGTCGCGATCGCCCCGGCGGAACTGGAAGAGGCCTTTGAGGAGGGCATCGGCTTCGACGGCTCGTCCATACAGGGGATGACGCGCGTCTACGAGGACGACATGACGGTGCGGCCCGACGCCGAGACGTTTTCGATCCTTCCGTGGCGCGGCGAAGACGTTCCGGTGGCTCGAATGTTCTGCGACGTGCTCACGCGCGACAACGAACCCGTGCGCTCCGACCCCCGGTCGATCCTCAGGCGCACGCTCGACAAGGCCGCGGACATGGGCTTTTCGTGCTTCGTCCACCCCGAGGTCGAGTTTTACCTTTTCCATCCCGAAAACGATCCGAACAAAGAGCCCGTTCCGATTGACAACTCCTCCTATTTCGACCACGTGACGCGCTCACTCGCGCAGAACTTCAGACGCGACGCGATTCTCACCCTTGAAGACATGGGCATCTCGGTCGAGTTCTCCCATCATGAAGCCGGGCCCGGGCAGAACGAGATCGACCTGCGCTCCACCGACGCCCTGAGAATGGCCGACAACGTCATGACCCTCAAAACGGTCGTCGAGCAGATCGCCATCGAGCAGGGGGTGCACGCCTCCTTTATGCCCAAGCCGCTCGTCAACTCCCCGGGCAACGGAATGCACACCCACTTTTCGCTTTTCGAGGGGGACAGGCCCGCGTTTCACGATGCGACCGGGCCCGGAGGCCTGTCGCGAACCGGTCAGAAATTCATCGCCGGCCTCCTGCGCCATGCCCGCGAGATCACGGCCGTGACGAATCAGTACGTCAACTCCTACAAGCGTCTCTACAGCGGCGACGAAGCCCCCTCCTACGTCTATTGGGGGCCCTACAGCCGCTCGGCGCTAGTGCGAGTCCCGGCGCACAGCCCGAACAAGCCCCAATCGACCAGAGTCGAATACCGGGCGCTCGACTCCGCGGCCAACCCCTATCTCGCCTTTGCCGTCGTCCTGCGCGCCGGCCTGCGCGGAATTGAAAGGGACTACGAGCTTCCCGTGCCGACCGAGACCGACGTGGCTCTCATGTCCGATCTGGAGCGCGAGATTTCCGAGATCGAGGGGCTTCCGAGCTCTCTGGGAGAGGCCGTCGACCTCATGAAGTCCTCCGAGCTGGTTGCCGAGACCCTGGGCGAGGACTGCTTCGACTACTTCTTGCGCGACAAGCGGCACGAGTGGAACGTCTACCACCGCCAAGTCACGCCGTTCGAACGCACGCGCTTCCTTCCGACCTGCTGACCGCCATGCGCGAACGATCCGTCTCCTCGCGCCTGCGCAAAGCGGGCTTCGCCGACCCCTCCAAGGCCGGACGGCTCCTTGACGAGTGCGCGCAGCACGGAATCGATCCGCCGCCCGTCGAAGCCTTCGCCCACGCCGCCAGCCCGGACCAGTGCCTCCTCCTGCTCGCGCGCCTGGCCGAGGCGTGTTCCGACAAGCAGGCGCTGCGCAGCCTCCTCGCCGGGCCTTCGCGCACTCGGCTTTTGGCCGTCCTCGGCCTGTCGAAGGCGCTCGGGGACTTTCTCGTGGCACATCCCTGCGCCGAGTCGTTTGCGGGGCTCGACGCGGCAGTCGCCCTCGGGGACTTCACCGAAGAGGGGGAAAAACGCGGCGCACTCGCCGCCGTCGGAGCGGACCGAGGCCGACGCCCCGTCGCCGGCAAGGCGGGAGCCGAGCCCGTCAACGCTCTGCGCCGCTGGTATTGCGGTCGAATCCTCGCGATTGCGGGATGCGACTTGACCTGCCCCGACGCTCTGGAGGCCATGCCGCAGGTTTCGGCTGCGATCTCCGCCGTCGTCGCCGGAGCGCTGGAAGCCGCGCTCGCGATCGCCCGCGCCGAGACGCCCGGGGCCGAGAACGTCGATCTGACGGTGATCGCCATGGGGAAGACCGGGGCGGGCGAAGTCAATTACATATCCGACGTCGACGTCGTCTACGTGGCGCGGCCCGCCGCGGACGCGGGACTTTCAGACGGCGCGGGCACAGGGCTTCCAGACGGCGCGGGCGCGGGACTTTCAGACGGCGCGGGCACAGGGCTTTCAGACGGCGCAGGCGCCGGCGGCGCCAGTGAGAGCGGACGCGGCAATTGCACAGAGCGGACGGAAGAGGCGGTGGAGGAGGCGCTGGAGGTCGCCTCGAAGCTCGCGTGCCTGACGGCCCGGATTGTATCGGCGCCCGCCGCGGAGCCGGGGCTGTGGGTCCTTGACGCCAATTTGCGCCCCGAAGGCAAGGACGGGCCCCTTGTGCGAACGCTGGAATCGCACGTCGCGTACTACAAGAGGTGGGCCAAGGGCTGGGAATTCCAGGCGCTGCTCAAGGCGAGGCCGATCGCGGGCGACGTCGAACTCGGCGAAGAGTACATGGCCGCGCTGTGGCCGATGGTCTGGGAGGCGGCCGGCCACGAAAACTTCGTCGAGGATTCGAGGGCGATGCGCCGCAGAGTGGAAAACCACGTCCCCGCCCGGGACGCGGATCGTCAGCTCAAACTGGGCAAGGGCGGGCTTCGCGATGTGGAGTTCACGGTTCAGCTGCTTCAACTCGTCCACGGCCGGACCGACCGCTCCCTGAGGGTGCGGGAAACGGTCGAGGGCCTTCGCCGTCTGCGCGACGGCTCGTACGTTTCGCGCGCCGACGCGGAAAAGCTCGACCGCGACTACAGAACCCTGCGCGTGCTCGAGCACCGGGTGCAGCTCAGACGCCTGCGGCGCACCCATCTTCTGCCGACGGGCCCGGACGATCTGCGCGCGCTCGCCAGAGCCATGGGCCTGCCCGGCGTTTCCGGCGCCGAGGATCTGGAACGCCTGTGGCATTCGACGCGGCGCGAAGTCCGCTCCCTCCATCGGGAGATCTACTACCGCCCACTGCTTCCGGAGGCCGCCCGCCTCTCGCCGGACGACATCGCCCTCGCCGAAGGTCCGGCCAAGGCCCGTCTGGAGGCCATCGGATATCGTGACGCCGCCGCTGCGCTGCGGCACATCGGCGCGCTCACCGACGGAATATCGCGCGGGGCAGCGATCCAACGCCAGCTTTTGCCCGTCATGCTCGGCTGGTTCGCGCAGGGGCCCGACCCCGACGCGGGACTTCTCGCCTTTCGCGTGCTCTCCGAGCGCATGGGCCGCACATCCTGGTTCCTTCGGTCGCTGCGCGACGGCGGGGCGGCGGCCGAGAGGCTGTGCATCCTTCTGTCGACGTCGCGCTACGTCGCCCGAGAGCTGCCGAACATCGCCGAATCGGTGTCGTGGCTCCTCGACGACGGAGGGCTCGCCCCCCGCGGGCGCGAGGAACTTGAAGGCGAGCTGGCTTCCATGATTTCGCGCCGGTCGGATCCCAAGGAGATCGCCCGGGCGGGCCGCTACCTCAGGCGGCGCGAGCTGCTGCGCACGGCCATGGGCCAGGTCCTCAGGATGGTCGATCCCGTCTCCTCGCGGGCCGCGATTTCGAGCGCCGCGGACATCGCCGTCGAGGCCGCTTTGCGAGGAGCGGTTCCCGCCGCCTGCGAGAAGCTCGGGCTGGAAGGCCCGCTCAGCTCCTACGTCGTCGTCGCCATGGGGAGGGCCGGCGGCAGGGAAATGGGGTACGCCTCCGACGCCGACGTCGTTTTCGTGCACGAACCCCACGACGGCGCGGATCCTGCCGCGGCCGCGAGGCTCGCCGAGGAGGTGGCCTCCCAGACGATGAAGCTCGCGGGCGACGTCGACAGCGAGCCTCCCCTTCGGGTCGATTCCGATTTGCGGCCAGAGGGGCGCCGCGGCCCGTTGGCCCGCAGCCTGGGCTCCTACGCCGAGTATCTGCGACGCTGGGCGCACACCTGGGAGCTTCAGGCGCTTCTGCGGGCGCGCCCGTGCGCGGGGGACGAGGCGACTGGACGGCGTTTCGTCGAGACGATCGACGCCTTCCGCTACCCCGAGGGCGGCCTGAGCCAGGAGCAGGTCCGCGAGGTTCGGAGGATGAAGGCCAGAGTGGAGACTGAGCGGATTCCGAGCGGGGTTTCGCCGAACCGCCATCTCAAGCTCGGGCGCGGGGGATTGGCCGACGTCGAATGGACCGCCCAGCTTCTCCAACTGTGCCACGCGTGGAACCACCCGGCGCTGCGAACGGTCTCGACGCTTGAGGCGCTTCGCGGCGCGGCCGCGGCGGGCCTCATAACCGGCGACGAGGAACGGCGGCTCGTGCGGTCGTGGGAGCTCGCCTCGGCGCTTCGCGACATCAACGTCCTGGCGTCCGGCAGGGCCTCGGGCAGCAGAGTCGACGTCCTTTCGCATGAGATTCGAGACCTTGCGACCGCCGCGACGATCCTGGGGCGCGACGTCGCCGTCAAACACGACATCGAGGAAGAGTACATGCGTTCGGCCCGGCGCGCCCGAGCCGACGTCGAAAAGGTATTCTTCGGCATGGAGACCTGAAACGAAAGACAATCATGCGAATCTATCTCATAAGGCACGGCCAGACGACGAGCAACGTCCGTCATATTCTCGATTCGAACCCTCCCGGCGCGCACCTGAGCGACCTGGGCCGCGAACAGGCGGCGGGCCTCGTCGCCGCCTTCGACGGCGTGGATTTGGACGCCGTCTACGTCTCGTCGCTGCGCCGCACGGGGGAGACGGCCGAGCCTCTGGCTCTCGCGCGCGGCATCGATCCGGTGGAACTGGACGGCTTGCGGGAGATCGATGCGGGGTCATGGGAGGGCGGAAGCGACGAAGCCACCTATCGCGGCTACCTCGGAACGGTTCAACGGTGGCTTTCCGGCCGACTCGAGGAACGGATGGGAGGCGGCGTCACCGGGGCGGACGTGCTCGAACGGTATGACGCGGCGATCGCCTCGATAGAGGCGAGCGGCGCACTCGCTGCGGCCGTCGTCAGCCACGGGGCTGCCATCGGATTTTGGACGTGCATGCGAACGTCGGGCATCGACCGCCGCGCCTTCGAGCGGGCTTTGAACCTCGACGCGGCGCCTCTGCAGGTGTTGAAGAACGGGCAGATGTGCGTGATTGAGGGAGACCTCGCCAGCGGTTACCGTGCTGTCTCATGGAACGGGGTCCCTCTGGGCGAGAGCCGCTGACGCGGGCGTTCGGGCGCTTTCGAAGCACGTCGGCGACGTGCAGCCGCGGACGCCGCGTTCAGGAATCCCCGGCGGCGCGCCTCAGGGCGCGGCCGTCCGCGACGCGAGGCTGCCGCCGGCCTTGAAGGCCCTCGGCCTTGGAATGCGTCACGAATCGTGGCTCAGGACCTTGTCAAGGAAGTCGCGGGTGCGCTGGTTGCTTGGGTTGACGAGGACGTCCTCGGGGGAGCCGCTTTCGACGATGCTTCCCTGGTCCATGAAGACGACGGTGTCGGACACCTCGCGGGCGAAGCCCATCTCGTGTGTCACGACCAGCATCGTCATGCCCGAAGCAGCCAAATCCTGCATGACTGCGAGAACCTCGCCGACCAGCTCCGGGTCCAGCGCGGACGTGGGCTCGTCGAAAAGCATGAGGTCCGGTTCCATCGCCAGAGCGCGGGCGATGGCGACCCGCTGCGCCTGCCCTCCTGAAAGCTGGGCCGGGTAATGGTCGGCCCTCTCCGCCAGTCCCACGCGCTCGAGAAGCTCGCTGGCCTTGGCTTTCGCTTCGTCCTTCTTCACGCCTTTGACCTTGACCGGCGCTTCGACGACGTTCTCCAACGCCGTCATATGCGGAAAGAGGTTGAATCTCTGGAAGACCATGCCGATCGGCGCGCGTTGAACCGCGAGCTCCTTGGGACGCAGCTCGTGCAGGCGCCCTCCGGCGTCCTGCCGGTACCCCATAAGCGTGCCGTCCACGTGTATCGAGCCCGCCTGAATCTCCTCCAGAACGTTGACACATCGCAAAAGTGTCGACTTCCCGGAGCCGGACGGGCCGAGGATCGTGCAGACCTCGCCCGTCTCCACTTCGAGCGACACTCCCTTGAGGACGTGCAGTTCGCCGAAAAATTTGTGGACGTCTTTTATCTCAACCATTGCCATGTTTTCCTCCTAGGGTGTCCATTCGCCCGAGTTGCCGTCCGGCGTTGTGTGGGCGGCGTTGATCGCCTCTTGCCGAGTGCTGTTCCGCTTGCGCTTGCGCCGCCGGGACGTGCGCGACGTCGAGTTCGTCGATCCCTTTCCGTAGTAGGCTTCCAGACGCGCCTGGCCGACCATGAGCACGGACGTGATGACCAGGTACCAGATCGCGGCGACGACGAGGAACGGAATCGGCAGGAGCGTCTGCGAACCGTAGTCCGTCGCCACTTTAGTCAGCTCGAAGGTGAAGGGAACGGCGGTGACGAGGGAGGTCGTCTTGAGCATCGAGATCGTTTCGTTGCCGGTGGGCGGAACGATGACTCGCATAGCCTGGGGGATGATGATCCGATAGAGAATCTGCCGGGGGCTCATTCCCAGTGCCTGAGCGGCCTCTTCTTGGCCTTTGTCGACGGAGTTGAGGCCCGATCTGATGATCTCGGAAAGATATGCGCCTTCATTCAGACCCAGCCCGACGATCGCCGAGACCGCCGCCGTGAACAGGTCGTAGGTGCGGAAGCTGAAGAACTCCTCGCCGAAGGGCACGCCAAGGCTCAGGCGAGGGTAGAGAACGCCTATGAGCCCCCAGAAAATCAGCTGCGTGTAGACCGGCGTCCCGCGGAAGAACCAAATGTAAAACGTGGCGACCGCCCGCATGATCGGGTTGTCCGAGCGTCGCATGATCGCCATCAGGATCGCCAGGACGATGCCGATGGCCATGGCCGCAACCGTCAGAATGAGCGTCCAGCCGATTGCCCGAAAGATCTCCACCGTGAAGAGCGTCTTCCATATGAGCTCCCAGTGGAAGTTCTTGTTCGTGGCGAGGCTGTGAATGCCCATCGCGGCCAGAAGGGCGAGGACCGCGGCAGCCAGCCACCTGCCGTAGTGCGGAACGGGGATCGCGCGGATGAGCTGAGGCTGCTCTTCAGTCTGCTGGCTGCCGTTTTCGGTTTGCTGGGTCGCGGATTCCGCTCCTCTGACAGGGTGGGCGGATCCAAGAGGTTCGGTTCCCTTGGTTTTCGCCTTTGGAGCCTTGTCGTTTTGCTCGGCAGGCTTGTTTGCAGTGTTCGAATTCATGTCACACCTTTGGGTTGAGGAGCGCCTTGGAGGCGATGTTCTCGTCGATGTTCCAGGACTTGAAAATCTTCTTGAGCGTTCCGTCGTCCATGAGGGACTGCAGGGACGCTTGAATGGCTGCCGTCAGGGCAGGGTCGTCTTTTGAAACGACGATTCCTTGCGGCGCCTTTTCCATGATCGGCCCGGCGGCTTCCAATGCGCCGTTGGTTCTGTTGATGGCGTAGTTGATCACCGAGGAATCGGCGGTCATGGCTTCGATCTTCCCTCCGCTCAGCGCCAAGGTGACGTTCTCTTGGGCGTCATAACGCTGTATCGTCGGTTGCTTATCGCATTTCTTCGCCTTTTTGGCGATCGTCTCGTCTTGGAGGGTGCCCGTTTGGACGCCGATCGTCCGCCCGCATATCGATCCGGGCGTGAATTTCGAGGGGTTGCCGGCCGCCACCGCCCAGGAGGTGCCCACCTCGTAGTACTGGATCATGTTGAAGTTCGCAGTTCGCTCGTTGGTGATCGTGAAAGCCGAGGCTCCTGCTTCGTAGCGTTTGGGAATTCGGGGAAGAATCGAATCGAAGCTGGACTCTTGGATCTCCAAGTCAAGCCCCATGCGCGCGGCGACGGCTCTCATGACGTCCATTTCGTAGCCGACCGGCGTCTCTCCCTGCTTGAAATCCGCGGGGGCGTAATAGAGGTTTGATCCGATCGTCAGCTTCCCGTCGGACTTTGCCGCCTGAGGAACCATCGCGGCGATTTTTGGGTCGGCGCGCACGGACGAGGCGTCGAAAATCGCTATGTCGGACCGGTTGTAGTCGCGGACGGCGTCGTCGGCCGAACCGCAGGACGCAAGTGCAAGCATGCACGCGCATGCGACGGCGACGACGCGGGTTTTTCTCAGCATGGACACTCCAGACTTCCAGGCTTTGCGTGTTTGACCTATTACTAAATAACTATAAATATACACTAATAGTTATGCAAAGAATGTGGTGAACATTATAGTAGGTGCGGGCAGCGGCGGGGCAGAGTGCAGAGCACATTGTGCAGCAAGTTGCGTGGGCGATAGCGGCAAGCTGCATGGGCGTGCGTGGGGGCGGCAAGCTGCGGCTGTTGCGCGGACGCGTGTGGCGTGGCGTTCGGTGCGGCATACGTGAAAATGCCTAGGCTCGCGAAACGCCCATTTTCTGGACCGTGTCTGAACCTAGAAGGGCCGCAACGTCAGGCTTGGCGCTGGAGGCCTCTGCTGCAAACGGGCGCCCGGGGCTCCCGGTCGTTCACGAGCGAGATCGTTCGGCGGACGGCGCCGAGCCCAGCCGTCTGCCTGCCCGGAGGTCTGGACGGATGCAAAAAGGGGCACCGGCGCAGGCCGGTCCCGCCGCCGTTTGCGGGGCCGGCCCCAGCTGGGCGCCGCGCCTCTAGATGTCGTAGTAGAGGGCGAACTCGTAAGGATGCGGGCGTTGGCGCACGGGCGCTATCTCGTTGGCGGTCTTGTAGTCGATCCACGTGCGGACGAGATCCTCGGTGAAGACGTCGCCCTCGAGGAGATAGTCGTGGTCCGCCTCGAGCGCGCGGAGCGCGTCCTCGAAAGATTCCGGCAGCTGGTCGATCAGTGCGTGCTCCTCTGGCGGAAGCTCGTAAAGGTCCTTGTCGATCGGCTCGGCCGGCTCCGTGCGATTCTTGATGCCGTCAAGGCCGGCCATGAGCTGCGCGGCAAAAGCGAGGTAGGGATTGGCGGAGGGGTCCGGCACCCGATACTCGACCCTTTTCGCCTTTGCGGACGAGCCCGTGACGGGGATGCGGATGCACGCCGAACGGTTGCGGGCCGAATAGACGAGGTTCACCGGCGCCTCAAAGCCCGGAACGAGCCTGTGGAAAGAGTTGATCGAAGGATTCGTGAAGGCGAGGAGCGAAGGCGCGTGCTCGAGGAGCCCCCCGATGTACCAACGCGCCATATCCGACAGGCCTCCGTAGCCCCTCTCGTCCGCGAAGAGCGGAACTCCGTTCTTCCACAGAGACTGATGGCAGTGCATGCCGGAGCCGTTGTCGCCGAAAAGGGGTTTGGGCATGAAAGTCGCCGATTTGCCGTGCTCAAAGGCCGTGTTCTTGATGACGTACTTGAACTTCATGAGATCGTCGGCCGCAGCGAGAAGCGTGCTGAACGTGTAGTTGATCTCCTGCTGTCCGCCGGTGCCGACTTCGTGGTGCGCGCGTTCGACTTCCAGGCCGACGTCGGCGAGGCGAACCGACATTGCGTCTCGCAAATCGCAGAAATGATCGTTCGGCGAAACGGGGAAGTAGCCTCCCTTGAGCCGCGTCTTGTATCCGAGGTTGGCGCCGGCTTCGTCCCTGCCGGTGTTCCACCATCCGGCCTCCGAGTCGATGGCGTAGAAGGAGGAATTGACCTGTGAGTCGAAGCGGATGTCGTCGAAAACGTAAAATTCCGCCTCCGCGCCGAAGTAGACCGTGTCCGCGATGCCCGTCGAGCGCAGATGTTCCTCGGCGCGGCGGGCGATGTTCCGGGGGTCGCGGGGATAAGGCTCGCCTGTGAAAGGGTCGACGATGGAAAAATTCATGACCAGGGTCTTTTCGATGCGGAACGGATCCACGTAGGCCGACGTCACGTCGGGAATGAGCTTCATGTCCGATTCGTGGATGGCCTGGAATCCTCGTATCGACGAACCGTCGAACATGAGACCCTCGGTGAAGACGTCGTCTTTGAAGGCGGCCACGGGAATGGAGAAGTGCTGCATGACGCCGGGGAGGTCGCAGAACCTGACGTCGATGAACTTGACTCCTTCCTCTCGCGTATAGGCGATGGCTTCTTCCGCGGTTGAGAACACGGTCACTCCTTAATGCTCTTCGTCTGTGAGGCGGGCGTCCGCCGACGTCGCACGCGCGGGCGGAATGCCTCGAACACTTGCATGTTACTCGGCTGTCTGGAGCTTCGCTGCATGTGTTCCACGGGTGTGACTGACCATGCTCGGTCTTTGGCCGTCTGAGCCTCGCGCAGTTCCCGTGTTCCCGGCGCGGCTCCCGGTTGGCCCGACTTGTCGGGGCGATTCGGCGACTCTCTCGCGAGAGGAGTCGGACTGCTTCAGTTTCCCCGCAGGGCGCGGCGGTTGGCGCGGGCCTTGGCGGGGTCGATTCCCTTCGGGATGGGAAGGGCCTTTGAGTTCAGGGCGTCGAGGCGGTTGGAGAGCGCCGCGACTTCCTGGTTGGTGATGGCCTTGGGGAACTTGCGCATCTCTTTCTCCAAAGCCATGAGTTTCGTCTGATCGTCGTCGTTGCCGACGTTGATGACGTGGATGGGGGTGTTGGGGGCGACGCGCTTGAGGGCGCGCTTCTCCTCGGCGACGAGGTTGCGCACCCGCTGCGTGGGGCCCTCGGTGATCAGGACGATTCCGGCTCGGCCGACCGCCCTGAAGAGGAGGTCTTGGGTGCGGGCGTTGAATCGGACGGGTTCCGTGGTGACGTTCCAGCCGCGCCCGATGTTGTCGAGCACCGCGGAGACGGCTCCCGGCATCCCGTCGATTTGGCCGTAGCTTGCCCGCCGCACGAGCCGCACGAGGGTGATCATCGGCAGAATGAAGGCGAGCATGACGCCGAAGACGATCCAGAAAAAGCCGCCTAGGACGATTGTGAGGACGATGCCGAAAAGCAATCCCAAGGCGGCGGCGCCGAGGAGCGCCCAACCCACCCACGGGTAGGAGCGCTTGGTGATCTTGTATGCCTCGCCGATGACCTTGTACCAGCGTTGCTTTTTGGGCTTTTTGCCGTTCTTGTCCTTGGCCATGTCAGTCCTTCCTCCGAACACCCAGATTCTAGTGGATACTGCCGCTCAGGCCAATGCGGTGGAGCATGTGGACGACGGGGCCGTGCGCCCTCGCGTTTGCGCTTTCGTGAGTCTGTAAAACGAGCGTTGGCACTGTCATTCGGCGCGGGCTCCGGTTTGAGCGCGTCCCTTGCCGTTCGGGCGAGCGACGTTCGCCCGAACCCGCGGGGCAGGCGCCTTCCGGCTGGCAAAGGGAGGAGGCGTTTCGGAACGCCAGGACGCTCGTCGTCCGTCGCGATCGAGCGCTCGTTGCGGGGGCCTGGGGGCGCTGGTTTCGTCGACGACGGCGGAGGGCCAGCCGGGTCGCCGTGCAGACATGCGAAAACCCGCGGGGCGCCCCTCGAACCGAAAGGCCTCGAGGGGCGCCCCGCGGGCAAATTGACCTGACTGCGACGGAATCGGCTCGTTCGAGCTCGGGTCCGAAGCCGAAGAGGAAACTCAGATTCCCAGATCGCCCTCAAAATCTCCCGACTCGAGTCGCTTCTTCAAGTCGGAGAGGTAGCGTCCGGCGTCGGCGCCGTCGACCAGGCGGTGGTCGTAGCTCAGCGCAAGGTAGACGAAGGAGCGAATGCCGATCGCCTCGTTGCCGTCCGCGTCCTTGATCACCGCGGGGCGCTTGACGATCGTGCCGACTCCGAGGATCGCCACCTCGGGCTGGTTGATGATCGGGGTGTCGAACAGCGCGCCGGCCGAACCCGTGTTGGTGATCGTGAAGGTGGAGCCGGAAAGCTCGTCTGGTCCGATCTTCCCGCCGCGGGTGCGGGCGGCCAGGTCGGCGATCGACTTGGCGATGCCCGTGATGTTGAGGTCGCCGGCGTTCCTGATGACCGGAACCATGAGTCCCTTGGGGGCGTCGACGGCGATGCCGATATGCTCGTGGTCCCAGTAGTGCACCTCTTTGCCCTCGATCGACGCATTGATCTTCGGATGCGACTTGAGCGCGTCGATGGCGGCCTTGACGAAGAAGGGAAGGAACGTCAGCTTCGCTCCCGTCTTCGCCTGGAACTCCTCCTTCTTCGCGCCGCGGAGGGCGACGATGCGGGTGACGTCCGCTTCGATGACCGTCGTCAGCTGGGCGGAGACCTTGAGGGAGTCGACCATGCGCTCGGAGATGACCTGGCGCAGGCGGCTCATCTTCTGGGTAGTGCCGCGCAGCTGCTCTGCCTCGGCAGAAGGCTTGCTTGACGCCGCCGCGGGAGCCGGGGCCTTTGCCGCTGCGTTCTGCTTTTGCGCCTCCTCAGCCTGTCTCTTGGCCTCGACGAGGGCGTCGATGTCCTGCCGCCTGATGCGTCCGCCGACGCCGGTGCCCGTGACCTCGGCGAGATCGATTCCCTTTTCCTTGGCGTATTTCCTGACGATGGGGGTGACGTAGCCCGAGGCCTCTCCGGCGGCTGCGACGGTCGAAGCTGCATGCTTCGGCGAGGACGCGCGCTTGGCCGGGGAATCGGCGGCGCCCGGCGTGTTCGACGCCGGAGCTGCGGGCTGGGCAAGCGCGGCCGCAGCAGGGGGCGTTTGAGGCGCAGGCGGG